>JGI24005J15628_10001471_pt1 | contig 12573 bp, 11 predicted proteins | sample LinPmetageLP40_FD_15628 | JGI IMG/M metagenome (IMG submission 15628)
TTTTTGAACGAATCGAAAAATCCCTAACTTAAAGATCACCTACTACCAAGTAGTATCTTTTAGGTTTTGTACAGCCTTCATGACATCTTTCTGGCTTATTTGCCCGATTAGTTTTCCTTGATCTACCACTGGGAATCTTCTGAGTTTCATATTCAGAAACATCTGTGCGGCTTCAAACACATTTACTTCAGGACGGATAGTCTTCACTTCCTTCGCCATGTGTTCCTCTACTGTTCCATGTAGGCTTGGGGAGTTGTTGTATTTCCCTTTCACAACTTCTTTGAGGCAATCCCCTTCTGAGATCACACCTACCAGATTGTTTTCAGCATCTACTACAGGCCCTCCTGATATTTTTTTGGAGAGCAATACCTTGATTACATCATTTATGGTCTGTTCTGGTCGAAAGGTGATAAGTCTTCGACTCATGTAGTCTTCTACCGAGATGGGTTGTTCTTTGACTGTTTTGGCAGGCTCGACCCTGACCCCTTGAAAGCTCTTTACCACGGGTTTATAAATTTAGTTGAATACATAATCTACTAAATATTTTGTTAAGAATCAATTTAACAGGAGTAATCCTGTCTAACTCACAGCATATCAGGCTATTGGGATCATCACTTCGAACTTAGCACCTTTGCCCAGAATAGAATCAATCGAAACAGTTCCTCTTAGTTTAGTCACCGTCTCTTTGACGATGTAAAGCCCAATCCCGGAGCCTTTACTACTCTCAGTGGCACGATAGAACATCTTGAAAATTTTGTCAATTTGATTGGGCTCTATTCCTATCCCATTATCCTCTACCACAATGGAAAGGTTTTCAAGATCATGTGCAATTGTAATATCCAACAGACAAATTTCTTTATTTACATCATTGTATTTCAATGCGTTCGAGATAAGGTTGTTCAATATGATTTTTATTCTTCTGCTATCGCTCTTCACTTCAGCAGAACCGTTGATATTTATGCTTTTTGTGATTTTGTCGTCAGCATCCGAGTATTTAAGATCCATAAAAACCTCTTCCACCAACTCTTTAATGTTGAATTTTTTATCCTCTACTTGGAGTCTTGAATTTCTGGAATAGTTAATAATATCGCTAATGAAGTTGTCTAGTTTTTTTACACTGGATTCCATCAATTTCATGTATTCATTTTTTTGATTCGGATCATTTTCCATTTTGGCTAGATTAAGTAGTCCCAACATAGATGCCAAAGGAGCTCTTAGGTCATGCGATGTACTATATACGAAACTGTCCAATTCATTATTCAGCTTTTTCAATTCGACATTTCTATGGGTAATCTCGTTCACTCGCCATTTATAAATCAGAATGAAGCCGATGATAAATAATAAGATTAAGACAAGATAGAACCAGAGCGTCTGGTAAATGAAGGGCTCTACGGTGAAAATGAGTTTGGCTTCCTCTTCATTCCAAATACCATCATTGTTAGCCGCTTTCACACGAAAAGTATGAGTACCGGCAGGTAGGTTGGTGTATTGAATCTCTCGTTGTGTCCCATCTGCTGTGTTCCAATTTTGATCAATCCCTTCTAATTGGTATAGAAACTGCACTTCCCTGGGTGCAACAAAGCTTAAAGCCGTAAAGCCAATAGTGTACCTCACATGACCTGGGGAGATGTTAATACTACTTGTCGAGTTGGTGTTATATGTAGTATTGTCAACTACAAGTTTTGTGATATATGTTTGTGGTGCCATATTGTTGAGCCTCATATTTTCATAATCGAGAATACCCACACCGTTATTTGTTGGTATCCATAGCTTATTCTCAGAGTCAAGTAACATTCTGGTAGCGGCAGTACATTCACTAGATGGTAGCCCATCCTTGTTACCATAGAGTACATGTTTGACTATTGAAGTTTTGTTGTCAATGAAGTCAGTAAGATCTTTTTCGAGTAATTGAATCAGTCCTTTTGATGTTGACATCCAAAAGTTGCCGATGCCATCATCCAATACATCAAAGAATGCTCTGGTATTCACTGAACTGTCAAATGTGATATGTCGCAGTTTTTTATTTTGCATTAAAAACAGGCCATTGCTTGTCGCTACCCAGAGTCTGTCCTTGTGATCAAGTCTAATGTTGAAATTGACAACATCTACTATATGCTCACCATAGTCATCAATATTTTCAATTTCTCCATCATCATGAATTATGGAAATCCCACCTCTATTTGTCCCCACATGAAGCCCCTCCTTTGTCTCCAACATACTAAGTATGTAGTTGGACTTGAGACCGCGGGTTTTGTCAAAAATTTCAATTTTTCCATTGGGAGATATCTTATTGAGACCTCCTGACCGAGTCGCTACTAATAGGTTGCCCTCCTGATCCTTGATTATTCTTCGTATCAATCGTGAAGAAAGACCATCGCTTTCCGTGTAGTTTATTTCTTCATTTTTAGTGATTTTCAAAAGACCTTTGTAAGAGGCGACCCACACATCTTCTTTATCAAATAGAATATCTCTGACACCTCTGTTAGCGATGTCTGATTTGAATTTTAAAGGGCGGACTGAATTCGTTTTAGTGTCAAAAATATCTATGTGACCATTATCAGATCCGATCCAAAATTCGGATGGTGTCCTTTCTTGAATGACATTTGTCCTGCTTATGGAAAGCCCATTATAGCTTGTCAAGCTAGTTAGCTTACCTACTTTCAATAGGATGAGTCCACCCTTTTCCATTCCCAACCATAAGTTTCCCTCATGATCCATGGCAATGGTGTTCACCTCTCTGGTACTTAGCTTTTCACCCTCCAATAATTTCTCATAAATCCCTTCCCGCTCATTGATCCGATAGAGCCCCAGGTCGGTACCAAAAAACATATTTTGATCCTCATCTATATAAATGTCGTTAATTCGAGCACCTTCAGTGAAAGGAATTTTGAGCACCTCCTTCCCGCGAATGATAAATGCACCCCAAAAGGTGCCAGCTATAATGTCATTGTTAAATCCTTTTGTGATTGAAATAATGACATCGCTTACCAAACCATCTGCTTTTGTGAATACATTGATTTTTCCATTCTCATATTTGATAATGCCGTTTCCATCTGTCCCGAAGTACATGTTGCCTGCATCATCTTGTGCCATGCAGAGGATGCTTGTGAAAGTGATACCTTCAAAAGATATTTTCTCTAAAGTTTGAGATTTTTGACGGTAGAGGCTGTCATAGCTCGCTGCCCAGAAGGATTCATTACTATCAAAGAAAACGGATCGAAGACTCGTTGGAATTTCATTCTTGGGATTGTATTTCGAGAATTCACCATTTTTGTATGTCAATAAACCCTGACCTCTGGATACAAACCATAAGGTAGAGTCTGCGGTTTCCAATATTTGATAATGCGTATTTTGCGTGAGTGCCAGGGTGTTTTCAGTATTGAAAACCTCGAAATCAATTCCGTCAAATCTTAAAATACCATCATAGGTGGTGAGCCATATATATCCATCATATGATTGCTTTATATCAACTATTTTATTGGTAATAAGACCATCGTCTGAAGTCCAGCGATCCATCGCCAATTCATGAATAGAACTTGATCCCAGACCTTTTTTGGTTTGAGCGAAAGAAGATCCATTCAAAATCAAAAGAATTAACAAAATGACAATTGACCTCATGAATTTTAATATAATCAGTTTGTTCGGAATATTTACAAGACCCTATAGGTATTTATAACTCGCCAAAGTAAAGAAAATTAGAGATGAAATGTTGGGCGAAAAACCTTTCTTTCAAGTTGATGAGGGATTGAGTTATGTGCCATTTTTTTTATGATTGTTCGTAATCATCACATAATTTTCTTTTCTACACTTTATAGATTCCTGCTTGCCTTCGCGAAGCTATGGCGAAGCAAGACCTCCGCCCGCCAAAGGTCGGGCAGGCAGAATGACGGATTCTGTTAGTGTAGAACGTCATTCTCACTTGTCAGACCTTTGCCGGGAGCATGCTAGAATCTAAACAATGGACATTAGTGATGATTACGGATAATTATATTTTTTTTAAAATACATCATATGAAGCCAATTCTTTCAATGAATTTACGCTGTCTGGTTACTGATTAGTCTTGCTGATAGGCGATTCTGGTAAGGATACTCCTACCTAGCGTCACTTCATCAGTGTATTCGAGTTCTCCACCGATCGAAATACCACGAGCGATGGTTGATATTTTTACATCACTATCTTTGAGCTTTTTGGTAAGGTAGAATGCGGTGGTATCGCCTTCCATCGTAGCACTGAGTGCGAAGATCACTTCAGCGATTGGACTGGAGCTATTATTTATTCTTGAGATCAATGTATCCACATTCAAGTCAGAAGGGCCCACACCGTTGATGGGTGAAATTACACCCCCAAGCACATGATAGACACCCCTGTATTGTCCAGTATTTTCTATAGCTAGCACATCACGTGTGTCTTCCACCACACATAGGATGCTTTGATCTCTTCGATGGCTTGCGCAAATATTGCAAATTGTTTCATCAGCGATGTTGTGGCATGTTTTGCAATAGACCGTTTTGGTACGAAGATCTGTCAAGGCATTTGTCAGTGCTTCTGTACTTTCTTCGCTAGATTTGAGAAGATGAAGCGCAAGGCGTAAGGCAGTTTTTTTTCCTATACCTGGAAGTTTGGAGATTTCTTCTATGGAACGTTCTATATATTTTGAGGGGTATTCGTGCATTGACTATGCGTGAAGGATTGACAGAATAGAATTATAATATACGTGCATCTATCCCTGCTTCACATATGGCTGATTTCATGGGTTTGAGCATAGTGTAATCGCCCTTCTTTACACAGCATTTGCCTTTGTAATGAATCAACCAAGTGCATTGCTCCGCCTGTTCAGTAGTATGCTCACAGACTTTTATGAGTGTCTGAATGACATGTTCAAATGTATTGATATCATCATTGAACACCATCAGGTCATTGAGGTCGGTAGTTTTTTCTACAACTTCTAATAATTCGTCTTCTTGAAAACTATAGCGCATTGAATAATGATTTGGTTTGACAAATGTAAAAAAAATAACAACCTTGACCAAGTTTTAAAATCAATCACATATGACTCCAATCATTGCGCTGTCCGTAATAGCAGGCTATTTTTTACTATTAATATTGATTGCCCACCTTACTGCAGGCAAGAGCGATGACCTGACTTTCTTTACTGCCAACAAGCAATCACCATGGTATCTGGTAGCTTTTGGTATGATCGGAGCCTCCTTGTCAGGTGTAACATTCATATCGGTACCAGGATGGGTAGCAGCTACTGCGTTCTCATATATGCAGATGGTATTGGGTTATCTATTAGGCTATCTTATCATAGGGACGGTGTTGATGCCACTATATTATCGACTCAATCTCGTTTCGATTTACACCTATTTGGAGCAAAGATTCGGATTTTGGTCATATAAGACTGGGGCATTTTTCTTTTTGCTATCACGTACGATAGGCGCATCTTTTAGACTTTTTTTAGTAGCTGGAGTGTTGCAACTGGTCATGTTTGATGAGTGGGGTGTGCCATTTTGGTTAACAGTATTGATTACAATTGGGTTGATCTGGCTCTATACTTTTAGAGGTGGTATCAAGACCATTGTTTGGACAGACACACTGCAAACGTTTTTCATGTTATTAGCTGTGATTGTTACCATATTTGTGATTGGAGAGCGGATGGATTTTTCATTTGGAGAATTGACTGACGTGGTGATCAATAGTAAATACTCAAATGTTTTTGTTTGGGACTGGGNAGCTGGCAATCACTTTTTCAAACAATTTTTTGCAGGAGCCTTTATTGCTATTGTCATGACCGGATTGGANCAAGACATGATGCAGAAAAACCTTACCTGTAAGAATATTGGAGAAGCGCAGAAAAATATGTTTTGGTTTAGCATAGTTCTGGTTTTTGTCAATATGCTCTTTCTAGTACTAGGGGCATTGTTGTACATTTATGCTGAACATTTCCAGATCATGCTGCCTGAGCGGTCGGATGATCTGTTTCCTATGCTGGCGACTGGTCATTTCTCATTATTTGCTGGGATTGTCTTTCTTTTAGGGATTACGGCTGCAGCCTATTCAAGTGCTGACTCCGCATTGACATCTCTCACCACTTCTTTCTGTGTTGACTTTCTGGGAAAAGATGGAGTTCATCAGAAAACGGAGGGGAACACGAGGATGAAAGTGCATTTGGGATTTTCGCTGCTTCTATTTGCTGTCATATTGCTGTTCAGGTTGATCAATGATGACAGTGTGATCAGTGCAGTATTTACAGTAGCAGGATATACATATGGACCCTTGCTGGGACTCTATGCTTTCGGGTTGTTTACTAAGTGGAACGTGCGTGATCGATATGTTCCTTGGATTTGCTTAGGAGCACCTGTATTAAGCTATGGAATCAATTTGGTAAGCGAAGGATGGTTCGGTTTTTTTATCTTAGTGGTGAATGGAGCAATCACATTCTTCGGTCTCTTGGCCATCAAAACTGAAAAGAAATAAGTGCCCTAATATTTGGTTAAATATGTATAGTGCATTTACTTCGCAGTTATTGGGTTGTTAGCTCAGTTGGTTTACCTGCCCGCAGTACTTTGGGGTTTTAGCTCAGTTGGTTCAGAGCGCATGCTTGACAGGCATGAGGTCGGGAGTTCGAATCTCCCAAATCCCACAAAGGCAGGCGGGGAACACTGGTTCGAGTCCAGCACAACCCACTATGATTAAAGAGACGGTCTTTAAAGTTAGATCGTCATTCAGAAGCTACTTGTAGCTGAAGAATCTCATCCAGGTTGAGATTCATTGGGATACCTCATCGATAATGAACCTTAGAGATGGTTTTTTGTGATCAAGTATTGACATAAAAAAACAGCCCCGTTTTACAACGAGACTGTCTCAAAACACTTTTACTCACCAACTTCACTTACCAACTAAAATTACTTCCATATAAGTATTACCAATAGCTATGCCAGTAGCTGGCATGAAGTATAATCTATCTATATGAGGCGTAAAGACATGTTGGGCAACTTGAAAAACCCACCATTGAGACAACATTCTCGATTTGAGATAAATTACAAACCTAATTCAGTAGCTGGATCCCAAAATAGTTTGGCAAAACCAACTACTTGATTATCAATGACTTTTATGCCCTCACCTTCCAATAGCTCCTTCATTTGATTTGGTAAGGGGAAATTGTTCTTACCTGAAAGTAAACCGACCCTATTGACTACCCGATGTGCAGGTACATCTGGAGGACATCCATTCATTGCCCACCCAACCATTCTAGCACTACTTTTCAACCCCAAATAATTTGCTATTGCACCATAGCTAGTCACTCGACCATTTGGGATAAGTCTGGCTACTTCATGTACATCTGCGAAAAAGGATGTTTTCATTTTATCATATTAAACTTAATTGACCAGTTAACCCATTTAACCGCTTCATTTCTATGCACCAAGCCAGTTCTCCAAGGCTTCTTTCTGAGTGTCAGTTATTGTCTTCATTGGTTCGATCTCATAGTATCCAAAATACTGCTCGTCTCCCAGAGGGATCTCAAGTGAAAGCTCCTTGTTATTTCTTTCAACGATTACCGTGGATGTTTCTGTACCATGAGCTGGATTGTTTTCAATACTTTTTACTTGGTCTCCTATTGATAAGTAATGTTCTGAAATGGATTGCGGTTGTATTTTTACGATTCGTTTATCAGTATCCATGCGAAACCCCCACATGGATTCATGTTTTTCGTTGGAAAAACATTTGCGCAATTCAAGCCCGAAATGCGCAAGAAGTGTGGAAAGTAGTTCTTCAATAGGCGATGTGCCGTAAATGTAATTGTCTAAAAAACTATCCCAATTGTATGAAACACACTCATTCAACAATGCAAGTATAGCCTTTTTGTTATACCCAATATTAGTCTTCCCATGAATTTGCCAGAGTCCACGCATGATGTCATCAAGACTTTTGACATGAACTGTTGACACTCTTATCTGTAGATCGATCATAAGCGCGACAATTGCCCCTTCATTATAGATAGAAACTTTTCTATTAGGTGCTCCTGCCACATATCCATCAAGCCAAAGATCCAGAGAAGAGTCTGCAACGGACATGTTTGTCCTACCAAAATTTTCGAAATGATTTTTTAGCATTTTGTTAAGCTTCCCTAAATACCAATCGATATCGAGTGTGCCACTCCGTATCAAGAACAAGTCCCCATAATAGGTTGTAAACCCTTCAGCGACATATCCTGTTTCAAAATAATTTTCTTTGGAGAAATCATAGGGCAGTAGTTCTCTAGGACGGATTCTTATGACATTCCACGTGTGGAAAAGTTCATGACTACTGATACCGAGCAATGCTCGATAGATTGAGGTTTGACTCAACGTATGGCCAGGTCCTAAAGTTATTACTGTAGAGTTTTGATGTTCTACTCCATGATAGTGCTTATATGGAAGAGATTGAATGAGGAAGTGATATGAGTGACAAGGGAAGTTCCCCATCATCTTTATCTGGACTTTTGTGAATAGCTCGAAGTCATGAATCATCTTATCAGTATCCAACTGGTACTCACCTTGAATCCATATATTGAAGGAAGTCTCTTCAACAACATATTCAAAATGACTTAGATTATTGCTAGCGATCATCGGACTATCCACTAGCTGATAGTAGGATTCCGCGCAAAGCGAATGTCGTGCCTTTTCCGAGAGACCGCACGCTATATTATAATCATCAGGAAGATCCAGACCAACGATGCAAGACTCTTCCATACGATCTGCCACATACAACATGCAATTGATAAAGTTGATATATAGTTGTTCTTCATCCAACCAGGAGTTGCCAGCATCCATCTGATAGGCATAGTAGCTGTATCTTATCCTCACATATGTGATTTCTGCTGTAGGAACTACCCAGCTATCTTTGGAAGCTTTCTTTATATCTATTAGACCACCATCCTCAGTATATGCCTCCATACAAAGGATATTCTGAGCAAAATTCACAATCTCATACCTGCCAGGTCGCCAACTGGGTAGTCGCAATAAAATGTTCTCTTCTGCTATGTTATCAATCTCCAAAGAAATCTCAATTAGATGGGTAAGTGGATTACTATAAGAGATGGAATATTTCATACAATAAATAAAGCCCAAAACTGGTGCAAGTCAATGATTAACGAGTATTTTTGTGATTCTAATGAATGCTTATTGTTTAAGCACATTTCCAAGTAGAATAAATTTAGCAGGTATATTGGTAAATAATAAAAAGACAATTACCTTTGCAGCCCTAATAATGAAAAAGTAAAATGAAAAGAACATTTCAACCTTCGAAAAGAAAGAGAAAAAATAAGCACGGATTCAAAGCAAGAATGGAGTCAGCTAGTGGAAGAGCAGTGATTGCTAGAAGAAGAGCTAAAGGAAGAAAGAAACTTACCGTTTCTGACGAGAAGACACACAAATAAGCGATGACTTATTTCTATTGTGTTTTACTAAAAATACAATACCATGAGCTTAGAAACTTTTGGCAAGTCTGAAAGACTTTGTAGTAAGAAGCTAATAAAGGAACTTTTTAATCGAGGTTCCTCTTTTTATATATACCCTTTCAAGGTAATTTACCTACCCAATTCCGATCAGAGCAACGCAAATTCTCAAATTCTAATTTCGATTCCCAAACGAAATTTCAAAAAAGCCGTTGATCGAAATAAGATAAAACGCAGGATAAAAGAAGCATATCGGCTCAATAAGCAACACTTTCCTTCAATTGCTGAAAACCCTCTTTTGATTGCATATATTTATACTGCAAAAGAATCACTAGATTATCAGCGAATTCAAGAAAAACTAAAAGACGCATTGCAACGTTTGAGTAATGAAACTTCTGCGAATTGATTCAAGAATAAATGAGAATGAGGAAAAAAGCATATATAATCTTATTGCTATCAGCTGTAATAACGACAGTTGCTTTAAAAGCTCCAGATAGTAAATACTTCGAAATAGCCCGCAACTTGGATATTTTTGCAACACTTTTTAAAGAAGTGAATGCATACTATGTGGACGAGATTGATCCGGAAGAACTGGTCTCAACAGGCATTTATGCGATGCTAGGATCATTAGACCCTTACACGACTTATATTCCAGAAGAACAATTGGAAGACTATCGAACCATGACCACTGGATTATATGCTGGGATCGGAGCGATAGTGGGCACTATCAATGACAGAACGCTCATTACCATGCTCTATGATGATTATGGAGCACATAAAGCGGGGATGAAAATAGGGGATGAGATTATCGAAATTGATGGAATCAAGCTAACCAATCGAGGAACAACCGATGTGACCAAACTGCTTAAAGGTCAGTCAGGAACACCCGTTACCATTAAGATCAAAAGAAACAATAAGGAGTCAAAAGAATTCACTTTTGATCGTGAAACAATTAGAATTGAGAACGTTCCGTATTACACGAACATCACTGCCGAAGTTGGATATATTAGATTGTCTGACTTCACTATGGGTGCGAGTAGAGAAGTTGAGCAAGCATTGAAGGTGCTTAAAAAAAATGGGGCTAATAAAATTGTCATTGATCTCAGGAGTAATCCTGGCGGATTGTTGAATGAAGCGATCAATATTTCAAATCTTTTTATACCAAGGGGTGAAGAAGTTGTTTCAACGAAAGGGAAAGTTGAGGAGTGGAATAAAACATACAAAGCATTAAACCAGCCAATAGATAAAGAAATACCTTTGGTCATATTGATCAACAATATGAGTGCATCAGCTTCTGAGATTGTGGCGGGCGTTATCCAAGATTATGATAGAGGGATACTTATTGGAAGGAGAACTTTTGGCAAGGGGTTGGTTCAAGCGACTAGACCATTATCTTATAATACACAATTAAAAGTAACCACGGCAAAGTATTACATACCAAGTGGTAGATGTATTCAAGCGATTGACTATGCGGAAAGAAATGAGGATGGCAGTGTGAGCAATATCCCTGATTCTTTAAAAGTAGCATTCAAAACAAAAAACAACAGAGTAGTATATGATGGAGGAGGTTTGGAGCCAGATATACCAGTATTAGGCAGCGATTGGAGTGCCGCAGCAATCAGTTTACTGACATCAGGACATATTTTTGATTATGCGACTGAATATTATTATGCGCATGACGAAATCGAGGAGCCAGATGTATTTGAATTCACTGATGATGAGTATGCGAAGTTTACAAGTTGGCTCACAGATAGGGGGTATGAATATGAGTCTTCGCTAGAAACATCGGTAGATCTTTTGCTATCAACTGCCGAAGAAAAGAAATCCTCAGAAGAAATCATTCATAAAATGAATGATTTGAGAAATAAGATCATCCTAGAAAAAAAGAACGACCTGCTGAAACACCAAGGCGAGATTAGAAGATTGCTGAGACAAGAAATAGTTTCTAGATACTATTTATACAAGGGAGATATACAAGCTGCATTAAAAGGTGATCTTGATTTGAAAGAGGCTGTTGACATCCTTTCCAGCGAAGACAGATATCACAACATATTGTCTAATTAATTTCATGGCAAATATCCTAAGCATAGAAACAGCTACCAATGTTTGTTCAGTGGCTTTGCATAGCAATGATGATCTATTGGGACATCAGGAATTATTCGTTGAGAAATCTCACTCTGGTCTATTGACGGTATTGATCAATGATTTGATAAATCACTGTGAGTTGTCGATGAAACATATCGATGCGGTAGCCGTGTCGGAGGGGCCTGGGTCATATACTGGTTTGCGGATAGGTACATCAACAGCCAAAGGTCTTTGTTATGGTCTGGAAATCCCCATGATCAATGTTAACACACTTGAAGCTATGTTAGCGTCCATCCAGCCTTTTTATAAATACCCAAGCTTGTTCTGCCCGATGATTGACGCAAGGAGATTGGAGGTATATTGCCTTCTGGCCAATGAAGATGGACAGGTAATTGAGCCTACTCATGCGAAGATTATTGATGAAAATTCATTTGCTGATGTTTTGAGTGAACACCAAATCATTTTTTTTGGCAATGGAGCCATAAAATGTGAACAACTTATTAAACACCCCAATGCGCTTTTTGTTGAAGGTGTAACACCCAATGCAAAAAACATTGGTTCAATTGCCTATAGTAAACACCTTAAAGAGGAGTTTGTTGATGTGGCATATTTCGAACCCTATTATCTCAAGGATTTTAGATCAACTCAAACCAAGGCTGTATAATGCACATGCAAGACGATATAGTAAACAGAGTAGCCAGTAGTGGGTTAGAGACATTCAATCTTGAAGACTACTACCCAGAGGGGAAAAGAGTTCTTTTGGACATTAAAGATCAGCTTTATCAAGGGATGATTTTGAGAGAGAAAGACTTTAGAACTTTTTTGAAGGAAAATGATTGGAGTATTTATGAAGGCAAATTTGTAGCGATCACCTGTTCTGAAGATGCAATTATCCCTACTTGGGCGTATATGCTGCTAAGTATTAAATTGAAGTCAGCAAAGAAAACAGTCTATGGAAACTTGGATGATTTGGAACAAGTGCTCTATCAAGAGGCATTGAGTAACATTGATTTTTCGAAATTTGAAGGAAAAAGAGTTGTAATCAAGGGGTG
>JGI24005J15628_10001472_pt1 | contig 12573 bp, 13 predicted proteins | sample LinPmetageLP40_FD_15628 | JGI IMG/M metagenome (IMG submission 15628)
ACACTTTCCGCTATTAACGGGTGCGTAACCCCACTAGCGCCCTCAAACGGTTGACTGCGCTCTTCATACTTGACACCAAGCTGGTCCAAGCCTTTTGTATACGTTTCTTCCCAATCAGAACGGGACTCCATATCTTCTTCATAAGAAGCCCGAAGGTCTGACGAAATTTCTCCAAGGTATGCTTCATCTAACATCTCCGCTAAGTTGGCATTGTGAGGAACTGGTGGTGCAGCCTGTTGACCCATCATTTCAGTCAACGCCTGAACTATCGCGCCTCCTTGACCATCGTCTAATATCTCAGCACCACCCTCAAATGTTTCGGGTTGTGGTACAGATACATCCACAGAGGCTTCGTTTGGCAGCATGTCTTCTGCTGAAATTCCTGAATCTACAATCGGTGGCAATGCCATTAATAATACTCCCGTTTACGACGGTACTCGTCAAATTCTTCGTTCTCACCTTCCAAGGAAACAAACCCTCCTTGGCGGAAACGCATTAGTGCTAATGTCATACTATCACAAAAATCATCATGATCGCCATTAGGAAATGAAACAACTTCTTCGATAACTTCATCAGCAAACTTCTTATCCGTTGGTGCCCATACTACACCAGCTTCGAACAATGGCGCAACCATGTGCATCCTACTTACCTTATCTTTACCCTTTCCCGGGGAAAAACCCAAGGCTGGAATACCGCGTAACCGCAACTCATCAATAAGTGGTGTACCCGTTGCTTTGGCTTCAACTAGCACCATATCTGGCTCCCAGTACTCGTGTTCTTCATAAGCTTTTTCCTTTAATTCAGGGAAATTCCATCGTCCGCGCTGGGCATCCAGCAAGATTATGTTATCAGAACCCCCCTCTTCAGGCTCAAATACTCCCCACGTCGTAATAGCAGAGTAGTCAGCAGTTTCTTTCTTGGAAAACGCCGTATCATACGCCTGAAGCATGTATTTTATAGGAGGAATTTGTTCTTTTTCCCAAGGTTTCCACCATTCTCTCTTAACTATGGCCGATTCGGACGTAGTTGGCGTCTGTTGCCACTGTGCATTCCATTTTCCTACAGGAAGTGACGCCTTAATCGACAACAATGCGTCTTTTTCCCAGAACTCAGGCCATAATGGCTTGTCTGAAGGTAAAATTGCAGGAAATTCCACTACTTCCCACTGATCTGCCATGGTGTCACCGCCCTGTGCAGCCATCAAACGGCCTGTCAAGTCTTTTTTACCCCATCTTGTCATAACAATTATAATAGAACCGCCCGGTTGAAGACGCTGTCGAGGTCCAGACGTGTACCATTCGTATGCATTATCGAACGCACTCTCGCTCATAGCGTCTTGTTCCGAGTGCGGATCGTCAATAACAAATAAATCCGCACCACGACCCGTGACCGCAGCACCCACACCAGCAGCAAAGTACTCACCGCCCTTGTCAGTCTGCCATTTTCCTGCACCTTTGTTGTCTTCTTTCAAATTGGTATCAGGGAAAATGTCTTTATATTGCGGATCATCGATTAAATCCCGCACTTTTCTACCAAATCGTACCGCCAACTCCGTATTGTGCGTAGCCTGAATGATTTTAAGCTTCGGATTACGGCCCAAAAACCAAGCTGGCATAAGAAAACTAGCAAACTCTGACTTAGAGTGACGTGGCGGCATGTTGATAATTAACCGCTTCAACTCTCCTCGAGCCACCTTTTCCAGCTTCTCAGCAATAATCCGGTGGTGCCTACCCTCGATAAAGTTTTCATAAACGTGGTGAGCAAAGGGCATGAAATATTCTTGCGCTTTCTCCCTCGTTTCTAATCTTTTCTTAGCCTCTGTAAGAGCCAGTATTTCTTTTAAGGCTTCTTCTGGTAGGGCTTGTAGGTTCATGCTCTAGGTGATTCTCTTTTTTGACCCGGGCCTTTGTATCCCTCTGGGATGTTCAACCTTGTATATGGTGACAAGCTTCTACCTGCCCTCATTCTGGATGCTTTTTCGTTTTTCTTACAAGTTGGACCATCAGGACCTTGCACCAGAGTATATGAATCATCAGGACACTGAAAAGTATCGTTTCCGTTTTCATCTTTAACAATGTCAGGAGCAACGAATGGCAGATCTAAATTTAACTCTACTGTAGTACCTGTTTCAGTTTCAGTCTCAGGTATATCATCAACTTCTACCTCGACTGTTTCCTCATCATCTTCACCCGGCAAAATAGTTTGCTCTATAACAGGAAGGAATTTTTTAGTTTCATCCTTAGTTTGCTCTTCTTGAACAGCGGTTTGTTCTACCGCAGGAATATTTGTCGTCCCCTCTACGTTTTCCGCTGGAGACAAGTTAACTTGAGATGGTCCTGTCTGAGTTTCTATCTCAAGTCTGCCCTCTGGTGTAAACGGTGATGGTGGTTTTGTATCTACGACCACCTCTTCTTCCGTCTGACTTAAATTAACCTTGGACGGGCTAGTATTAAGTGCAGCAATTCCTTTTCTACCTTCTTCGGTAAACGGAGACAGTTTAGGGGTTGTGTCTTTTGTATCTGCAACTTGTTTTATGCCAGACACATCTTCTGTAGCCTCTGGTTTAGGTGGAGAAAACTGAGCTTTTACGGCTGCTTCATATGCCTCTGCTGCTTCAGGACCAACGTTTTCTCTAAGCGCCTTGGCTTTTGCTTCCAACGCATTAGTGAAAACACCTCGTGACTTGACTCCATCTTCGGTGCCAATAGCAGTAAATTCTGTAACATCGCTTTGTTGTGAAGCTGCTGGTTGCGTTAATGACAACTCTCTAGCAGCTTCCGAAAGTGCGTCCTCATTTACGGTCCTTTTACCAACATAATTAGGCTTGGAAATAAGTCCTTGATTTTCCATCTGCTCCACAATATCACTTGCTTGACCGTATTTAATTCCTAACTCACGTTGCAGATAGCTACGCGAAAATTTTCCCGTTTCATTTACCAAGTTTACAGCGTCTGCAAACGAAGCTTCTCCTTGTGGTTGATCTGCTGCTTTAAGGGCTTGTTCAACAACATTAGCAAGTGTTGTCTCTGTGGGTGCTGTCTCTGGTTGATCCAATGAAGCTTCTCTTTTTGACTCCGCTATGGCTTCGTTAGCTGCATCAAACACAGCCTGATCCTCATTGGCACGAGCTACAGCACTGTCCTCTTTTGCCGTATTATCCTTGGGTGTTGTTTTATCAATAGCAGGTATAGACGTTTGAACATCAACCGGAGGAATCATAGCCTGTTCAATACCTGAAGGTGGTTTTTGAAGCGCCGCCTCTATCGCTGCCTTTTGTAACCCTAAATCTACACGAGTCTCACCGTCCTTGGTAACAAGAGGATTGCTAAATGCTTCTTGCGTAATCCTAGCCACAACATCAGGGTTAAGCTTGGCATTCATTTCTTCTACAAGTTCTGAACTAATTCCACCTGTGTTTACAACAGAGTCTTCAGCCAACGCTCGAAGCATCTTCGCGTCTTTGTCCATACGATTTGTAATCGCACGTTCAGCCGCTAGGTTTATTTCTTCCTCTGTTAAATTAAAATCTTGAAGACTCCCCTCTGCTACGTTAATCGCTCCTTCGTCTTCGATTTGCTGTTCCATAATCATTTCAGCAGCAGTAACTCTGTCCGGCGCAATCTCAGGACGCATTTGCGTAGTATCAAGACCCGCAGCTTTCTCATACTCTGTTTGTATCCCAGCCGGATCTGTAGCAGTCTGTCCTGCTGTTGCGCTGGTAGGGACAAAGGCTTGATCGCTACCCGGTGTTTGATCTCCGCCCGATTGCGCTGGACCTTCTGTTGTAGCGGCTGGTCCTTTTGACACAAGCTGTTGTATTGCTGTTGGCGCAGCAACCGTTACACCAGCACCAGCCGCTGGAACAGACGCTTCAAGAACTTCTTTCTTTTCTATCGGTAAACCTAACTCTGGCATAAGAGTGTTAAGAATACGGTTTGTAGAATAACTTTCGCCAATACCTTCTTGCAAAGTCTCAGTAGCACCGCTTCCAGCCATGGCTAAAAAAGGATTAGCTTTACTGAATAAAGCAAGTTGTGCAGCAGTAGCACCGCCACCTAGACCAGCGGCATATTTTTGAGTTTCGCCACGAGCCTGTTGTTGCATCGCTCGTATTGCTTCGGCTTCATTTCCTTGATTCGCTGCCAGTGCATCTCGATAAAGTTGTGTGTTTTTAATTCTAGGGTCACTTGCAATAAACCTATCTAGTTCTGTCGAAAGCTCGCCCACAACAGACTGTTGACCTGCGCCAATACCAAGCAAAGGACCAACAACAGGAACAGTAGAAAGAACTAACGGACCAGCCGTGGACCCTGCTCCTTGAGCCGTTTTCTGAGCAGCAGTGCTTGCATCGAATCCCATATCAGGCCCCATCTGCACAATGTCCCCGGGTTTTTTACCAGCAGCTTGTAAAAGAGTCCTATCAACCTGACCGGGTCCATATCCTACAGCATCGTCATATGATTTAAGGTTTTTGTATATTTCCTGATCACCCTCGTAGCTGTCCGACATCTTAGAATAGGCATCTGACATTTCGTCCCCAAAGCCGAAGATTTTTTGTCCAGCTTTAAATAATCCGCTTTCATCATACGGCGTAAGTGGATCATCGTCCTGTCTAAACATCTGATCGTAGGTCTGTCCGAGACCCGTGGTCAACGCTCCACCACCTCTTACGATACCTGTAGAAACGTTTTTTTGTAAATCTCCAAGAGATGAGTCGCTTATGCCCAACGCTCGAGAAATAACATCCTCGCCGCCAAGAACCTTTATAATACTGTCTTTCAAAGATTCTTTTTCAGGCTCAAACCGAGACAAATCCACTGGATCTGTCGGCAAACCTAATCTTAACTGCTCTTCCGTTAATCCTGCATCTGTGCTGGGCTGCTCAAAACTCGCTTCTTGGGCCGACATAGGATCCAGCTTTGTTACGGTCTCGTCCATCAAAGGAATAGTTAACGGATTAAAATCAGTTGCTAAACCAGATAAGTTTCCAGCACTCGCAAACTGTGTACCTGCCAATGCAGGAGAATCCGTTCTTTGATTCTCGTAATCCTGTGCCATCAAGTACTCGCCAGTGCTCATTAGGCCATCGCCTACCGGATCAGAACTGCTATTCTTCAATGAAGATAAGACTTCCATCTCTGGATCTACACCACCCGCATAATTAACAGTGCCCGGAGAAAGCGTACCTTCGGGTGCACCTCGACCCAACTCACCCATGCTTACGCCCGTATAATCAAAAGCCGGACCAACTTCTTCCTTTGGTCTCATCTTTGGCTTTAAGCTTACGTCTACCGTCGTATCAACAGGATCTGGAGTAGCTGCTGACTTTGAAGTAGCCGCTGGCTCTTCACCCCTATATGTCACTTTAGGCGTATAATCAGCCTGACCAACCTGCTCCGCATAAGAACTCGAAGCTGGGAAAAACCCTGTCGGTATACCAATATCGTTAGCCGGAATGTCCGTAGCTGATGCCTTTGACCCAGCAAACGCACTGCCCTCATTTAAAGAAATCTGAGCAATCGTTTCCTTCATGTCCCTCTGGGCGGTACTACCAAAGATGGTATCCTGACCAAGCCCGTTATCTTTACCCGCTCCAGTATACGTTCTCGTTAAAAACTCCGAACCACCAGACGTTGTTGTCTCAACCCACTCAAATCCATCACCAGCATACAGACCCGCCGCAGAAACCTGACCAATCGTATTGCCTTTAGTTAGCGTAGGCTTCGATTCAGGTTCTGGCTCTGGTGCGTTGTAACTACTCTCAAAACCCTTGTTCTCCATCTGGTTCGAATATGTAGAAGCCGCGCTGCCACCCTGCGTCTTTTGAATCGTCGCCGCAGTCCTGTCTATGTAATCCTGATCCTTTTCCTTTATACCAAGACCCATCTGAAGATCGTTAAGAAAACCACCCGAAGAACTGCTGCTGTCGTCACTAGAAGAAGAACCGCCGCCGCCTCCACCGCCGCCACTCGGCTCACCAAAAACCCTACGATCAAATAATGGATCAAATAACGAGTACCGCATCAGTTAACTCCTAAACTATAATTTGCACCAACTAGACTATATCCTCGTTTGTCTAGTATACGGGTAAACTTATCCATGTTTATACCAGAATCCTGACTCAGGTAAACCATCTTGGCCCCCTCACCACTAGCCCACGTCTCAAACATAGACAATAACCCCAGTCCAACACCCAGTTTTCTATACTCTTCTCTCACATACCATAGCACATCTCGTGCAAATTTGTCAGAACTAAAGTAAAATTCGCTTATGTTTCCAGCAAAAACACCCACAGTCTCACCACCATCCACAGCAACAATCAATACATGACCCGGCTCAACCGCATACTTTTCCGCAATATCCAACAACTTCTGATCGTCAAAATCAATTTTTCCGCTAAAAGCGCTCTCTCCAAACGCCAACATACCCATGTCCACAAAATCTTCTCCAAGTTTCTGCGGTAAATGGTCCATAATTATGTACTCAATCATTTTTTCTTGTATAAACTCTCAATACCACCCGGAGTCCCGTACTGCTGCATTAACTTACGCATCGGATCACCACCCCCACTCAAAGGACTCATCCGACTGCTCTTACCAAATCTCGTACCAATCCGTGGTGCCCTCGGACTCAATAAAGGCTTAATACGCTCCTCGCCAAATAAAGACTGTATCCCCTTCATGTATTCGTTCATCGACTCACCACCCCCCTGCGGAACAATGCCCGAAGTCGGAGGTTTAGGCTGCTTAACCTGCTTGCCTCCCAAAATGTCAGAGGCATAAGATTTTGCAGCAGAGGACGGAGATCCACGGTTCACGTTGCCCGGACCACCGTTATACGCCATTAATGCCTTGCTGTAATCACCGTCATAGTTCTTGACCAACGCTCCTAGATACTCGGCTCCAAAACGTAAGTTGTCCTCTGGATTCAACCGATCCTGTATCGGAGTAACACCATAACCCGGGTTTATTCCCGTATCAGCCTTAATCTGAGTAAATCCTAACTCACCCTTCGTGCCCTTGGCAGACGGGTTAAATTTACTTTCTCTCTCAATTAAACGTATAAAAACTTCTGGATCTACGCCATATCGCTCTGCCATCTGTGCAGCNACTATTTTGTATCGGTTTGCTTCTGACATTCTAAAACCCCTGTGGCTATAAAAACACCCTACTATATTCCCAAACGAAAATACACCCGCGATTTTTTTCTAGTGTATTTGCGCCTTTTTTGCCCTGCGTGTTCGCTTGAAACTGCGATTCTTACTCTTAGCCAAAACGCCTAAATTCTTGGATGAATTATCCCTAGGATTACCGTTTTTATGCGTAACATCCTTGCCATCACCCTTTTTTACCTTGCCCCTCTTAATCATCTCAGCACGGGCCGCGTTCCTAGCTGCCCTGTTTTTCTTTTGTTTATCAGAAGAATGGTAGTTTTTGTACTCTGATTTGTAGTTTCTAGCCGTTGTCATAAGCATCTCCATACCCATCTAACGAAATTATACACGAATGAATCTATAAAACCAACATTATAGGGTGCACACAGAACAACGCGGGACGCAAATATTGGGTGGTGGGGTTCGGAGGACTCTCTTCGTTCCTAGGTTTTCGCCAGAGTAACCCCTAATTAATATACAACATGGGTTTACAAAGCAACAAGGTCTTAGTCTCTAGCTTACCTATAGTTGTATAGCTGTTTATCTACCGGAATATTTTAGGTTAGACCCCTTTGTTTTTCTGGACGATGGCCGGGCTCTCGTGAACCAAGCCCCTTCAGGTCTTGGCCCTACGGGCTTCGATCCCTATCGCAAGTATAACAGTCCTTCGGCCTGTGCGGTATCCTAACCGCAATCGGCAAACGGAGACATCCGTTTGATCAATGTTGAAGAGACACCAGAACCGTACCGATATGTGCGCTGACTCGGGCTGCACATTCCCTCTCCACGAGTCCAAGCATCTGCTCCGTCTCCCGACCTTCATTCTTCAGGCTCGTCCAACTACACATCTGCCTACCCTCGCGGAGCCTCTTCCGTTTGCCGTGTCGTCAGGTGCACCAGTTCTCCGACTAACTACACACACACATGATCCCCCGTGCGGATTGTCTCTCCGAGTGGCTATCAAATGATATGTCGTAAACCCCAAAAGAGATAGGCTTTTGGGGTCGGAAGGTCTCGGTTATTCGCGACATCACAAAGTTCAGACGAAACGTAACTTTGACGAACTAACGTCACGCCACTTGCTGCGGGCTTGCGGGCCGTAGTGTCCTCGCCCGGTGCAAGTGTATGCAAATGTCAGTGTCAAAGTTACGAAACGTCAGATCTTTGAGACGTAGCAAAAACCGCCGTTCCACTGACTACCCGAGCGGGGACGCTCGGCTTCCTTTACGATTCCCTCGTTCCTCGGCACGATCATTTGAGTAGCGAGTTAAGAGCCATCGCACGAAGAATCGTGTGTGTTTGTTAACTTTATAGGAGGCTATCATGCCAAAGTATAATTACTCTCAGTATCAAAACATTCCTTTATCTATCGAAGTAACTGTCGGTGAGGTCAAGGAACTGGTTCGGATCTTGCAAGAAGCAGGAGACAACGCGACGTCAAAGTACTCGACGGAACGTACCGCTCATCGTGAGTGGACTGCCGTTCTTCAGAATGCTGTTCGAGAAATTGAGAGCAGTGTTGGTTGGGACAAGAACACCATCGATAAACCTATTGAGTACAAGGAGACAGCGTAGCTTGGACACTTTGAATCTATTTCATACCCCGATGTCGTGGGATGAGTTGATGGATTGGGTTGATCGTCACAATCGTGATGATCGACCTCATCTCATCACAGCAGCCGCAATGGGTTACAACTTTGCGGTACAACAGTCAAAACAGGAGGATCCAAATGACTGATCTAAACACAACTAACCTTATCACTTCCGAATCCAAAGACGAGTTCTTCGAGGCTCTAAGCAAATCAATATGGCTACTGTTGCAAGACAAACTAGCCACTGAGATCGACAAGCGCCTCGCGGACATGGGTCATAACGATAACGAGTTCGATATCGAGGATCACAGATGGCAGGTTGACGAGTGGATCAGCAACGCCATGGAGGAGTTCGACCTCTCAAGTCATGAGTATGAGATCGAGTCGATGGTCAATAATCATCTCGAAGGTAAAGAGTTGGAAGCAACCATATCCTTCAAGTAATTCAAACCTACCGGGGGCGGCATTCTTTGCCCCCGGATTTCAAACAGAAGGAACGTAATTATGAAATCAGGTATTATCTACAATGGACCCAGTCTCTTGGATGGTACACCAATCGTTGTAATCGCAACGTTGTCCAACCGTAACCGTAAGACAGGCACAGTCGTTCAGACATACATACTTTGTCGGGACATCAACCCTCTCGAAGCCAGTAAGACAGGTTCAGACTTTGCTATCTGTGGTGACTGTACCATGCGTGGCGAGGTCAGTACTGATCCAAACCGCAAGCAAGCCAAAGGTCGTCGTTGTTATGTCAACCTTGGTCAGGGAGTTCTAATCGTCTGGAGAGCATTCCAACGTGGCGTATATCCTGACGCTGACAGTCAAACGTCAAGGGTTGCACTTGGACGAGATCGCTTCGTTCGAGTTGGAACATACGGAGATCCTGCCGCTGCACCACCCTACGTTTGGGAACAGTTGTTGGTCAGATGCGATAACTGGACAGCATACAGTCATCAGTCAGGTTGGCGACCAGACATCGCAATGCAGTCCGCTGATAATTACGAACAGGCTCAACAACACTGGGCCGCTAACCAACGTACCTTCAGAGTTGTATCGAAGGTAGAAGACATTGACTTCAAGTTCGAGGCAATCTGTCCAGCATCAAAAGAAGCGGGGCATCGCGTTCAGTGCACAGCATGTAAGCTTTGCGCTGGATATAAACAAGCAAAGTCAATCGCAATAGTGGAGCATTAAGATGAGTGAACTAGAACTAAGTTCGGAATTCAAAAAGATAATCAAACTAACTGAGGACTGGGGATACGATGACCCATGGCTTCTAGCTAAAGATTACATGAACGACGGGTTGATGCCCTCGATATGTATGAACGATGGTTGTAACTACTCAACCGAAATGGAACCGGATCAAGATCGGGGTTTGTGCGAATGCTGCAACACAAACTCTGTAACGTCAGCAGCAATTCTTTTAGGTGTAATATGAACAGGGAGAGGGGCTTCGGTCCCTTTTCTACTACTATCATAAATAGTGTGCCGCTAAACGCGGTCACTTGCGCGGCGTACCCGCGCTAAAGAAATGGAGTCCTCGTTCCTCGGACACATGTTCATGGATCTCGGCTCCTCGTACCTCGTCGCCTCGCCCAAGGAATTTCGCCGCGTGGGGCCGCAGGGCCGCAGAGCCTCGATCATTGGTCCCTCGAGCCCGATAATATATCAGCCGCGTGGGGCCGCAGGGCATCGAACATCGAACCTAGATCCTCGAACCGTTGGCCCACGGTGCTGCTTAAACCTTTAGCTAGCAAATCAGGTCCTTGGCACCCTTCAAACAAATATAGATGCCTTGTCGGGAGGTGCTTGACCAAGAAAAAGGATGCACCGCCTCGAGCGTAATACGCCATATGCCACGCTATCTGATGGGCAGAAATTTTAATTGCGTTGTTTTTCACTGTTTTAAGTTCGAGCCATAAAGGTATGTGGTCCCAAACCATGTGAACATCAGGAACGCCGCCCCCATGTTTGTTTTCAATCCTCGTTGCGAAGCACTTCTTCGGCAAGTTCTGCCTTATCGTGTTCCAAAAGTTCGCTTCTGGTCCCTTGCTCATTTGGTGTAATATCCTTGTATTCTGTCTCAATTTCAAAAACCTGTGGGTATTGTTTTCTAAGTGCATCGAGCCGCGCCACAATCTGGTCTCGGGTCATCTGGTCAACGGTGTTGATGTTCTCGCGCCTATCGATGGTCAAACCACCCAAGGCAGATCTTATTTTCTCTGCGTTGATGGCTGCTGAAAAATGCCCTGCTTCTTCTGCCCCTCGAGACAATTGATGCAGTCGCTCGAGTTGCCCGATGGTTGTCACCCCATACCTTCGTTCTCGCTCTTCTCGAAGCTCTTTGATGTGATCGACAACATGTGGATAGTCTCGACCATTCAACAAAACAGATGCTCTTTCGTTTGCCAGTTCTGAAGAATACCCTGCTTGCCTCGCACTTTCGGCATTCGAATAGATGCCCTCGACTATGTGCCTTGCGAAAGTTAGTTGCCTATTCGTAAGCTTCCGCTCGTGTTTTTCTTCTATGTCTTTTTTTGCCACCGCATTAGTCTCCTAATGTTATTACCCGTATTACTACCGTATTATTCTGACTTGTTATATTACGATTTTTACCCCCAACACCAGAAAAAAACCATTCTTAAAAATCGGATCAGGGCATATTAGAAGATCTAATACACCTGTAACGTATTGTAATACGCTCTTAATACGGATGAGAGATAGGGGTTAACCCTCTGTATATAAATAGTTTATCGATCTGTAATACGCTTAATACGTTTTTCTTACGTTTTTCAGAAAGTTTTTTTTATGTAAGGGGGGGTCAAAATGTATTATATAGAAAGTTTTTTTATTTATTTTATCAAATCAACTTGACAAACCTTTGACAAGTCCCCATCTATATAAAACGCAAGAGGAGTATTTTAAAAAATGGTAAAGACACCACAAGTAACCCCAGATTGGGTAACAGGCATTTACATCGGCAACGGTGCAATTGCTAAGAAAAATGAACAAGGCGAATACAGCCGCAAGGACAAGAAAGAATTTTTACAGAATGCATTGTCTGCATTGTTCGAGATGACTGAAACTGCGGAGAAGATGGGGATCGAGCGAGTGACATCCGCCACCAACATCTGTGAGGATACCGTTATTAAAGAATTGGGATACCTGAACAGTCAAAGAGAGGAGATATAATGTTAGCGATTGATTGTATGGAAGAGGGGACCATGGTCATAGATTGGAACCCCGAGAAGTATAAGACCAAGGCAGGAGCCGCAAAGGGTTTGTACAAAGCGTTGTGCAAGTGGGCCAAGGCCCTAGGTATAAATCCCGATATTGAGATTCGTATCGACAACCCAAAGCAGACCAAGGATCGAGGTTATGGTGAGTATTGGAGCGTGGGCTTCGAGGCAGGGCCATATGAGTGGGCGGTGCATGCGTCATTGCAGATGCCTAATTGTAAGTGGGGCTATTGTGAGCCGTACTATAGTTTTGATTTACATTTTGTAGAGTAGGAGAAAAAAATGGTTAAAGTTTATTTTGATTACGGTTCAGCGAAAGATTTAGTTGCAACCTTTACATCGGATGAAACGTACATGGTTTGCTTACCTGCTTTAGAAATGTACGCAAAACAAATTGGTGCTGAAGTAGTGGAGAGTATAGAATGAGATTATACTATGATCAAAAAGGTGGTTGGGCAGGGACCCAATCGGATGCGAAGAAAGCTTTTGGTAAGGACTGGTGGGAGATCGATGTTCCCACCTCGAAGACGGAGATGCTTGAGTTCTTAAACTTGCACAATTGTTTGCGAGACCCGAACAACGATGT
>JGI24005J15628_10001476_pt1 | contig 12556 bp, 15 predicted proteins | sample LinPmetageLP40_FD_15628 | JGI IMG/M metagenome (IMG submission 15628)
GCAAGTGGCCAACCTTCGTGTGGCTAATAAAAGTGGAAGGTGGAACGATGTTCTGAACCTGATTAATTGAAAGGAATATGCAATTTGTCGTACACCCATTTTAAACTAAAATGTTATAAGTTATTTAAATTTGTTTCCTTAGTCAATACGATGGGTGTCTGAATCTTGGGGGTATTGCCAATATCTCTTATAAGGAAAACGGTCAGCCGATAGCCTATGACATTGTTCCTGTCAATATGATCTTGAACAAACTTTCACAACAAATTGGACAGCCATACGATCAAAATGGTGATCTCGCAAGCAGGGGAACAGTGGATGCCGAGTTACTCAAAGAACTCAATGACCTATCTTACTATAAAATTAAGCCCCCTAAGTCACTGGGATATGAGTGGGTTGAAAATAATATTTTCCCTTTGCTATCAGCCTCCCAGCTTCCTATAGAAGATCAGCTCGCTACTACTATTGAACATGCTACCATCCAAATAGCCAGAAATTTGCCTCAAGGCCAAACACTGCTCACTGGTGGTGGTGCATATAATGCATTTTTAATTGAGCGTCTCAAAAAATCAGTTCAAGTATCTCAGCAATTGATCATTCCAGAGGCTCATATCATTGAATTTAAAGAGGCACTGATTTTTGCATTTCTGGGTGTACTTAGGTCAAGAAATGAGGCCAATTGTCTTAAAAGTGTCACAGGTGCCTCCGAAGACAATATCGGAGGAGTCGTATATTCAAAATAATAATGGATGGTGTTTGCAAGATCGACCATGAACACTTAGATTTATGGGTTTTACATGGAGTCTATGAGCAATTACATTAAAATTCAGTACTTTGCTGATGTTGATTGAAAAACTTCTTAGTTATAAATGTAATTTAAAAATAGATACAATCTAAAAAGGTGCTTGTGAGAAACATATTACTAAGAATTACTCCTTTCTTTTTCTTACTTTTTATTGGTAATCAAAACGTATTTGGTTACGCAGAAGTTATGGATAGTGGCGAAGTAGTCAGCAGCTTGGTATCTTCTGCAAGCGATACTGTTGCTCATGCTGCAGTCCCAACATGGACAATCATCCCATTCATATTATTGCTGGTAATGATTGCCACCGGTCCGTTGTTTTACGAGCATTTTTGGCATAAAAACTACCCCATAATCGCTGTAGTACTTGCCTCTTTGGTCGTTCTTTATTACGTCTTTGTGATGGACAATGTAGGCAGTCCTATACATGCCCTAGCGGAATATGTTCAATTTATAGCACTGCTTGCAGGATTATACATTGCCTCCGGAGGCATTATGATCAATATTGATAAAAAGGCTTCCCCTGGACTTAATGTCGCATTACTATTGGTGGGGGCTGTCTTTGCCAACCTAATTGGAACCACTGGAGCGAGTATGTTATTAATTAGACCTTTTATCAGGCTAAACAAAGGACGTATCAAAGCGTACCATGTCATCTTCTTTATTTTTATGGTGAGCAATGTTGGAGGTTCACTGACTCCTATTGGCGATCCTCCGCTATTCCTTGGCTTTTTGAAAGGTATTCCTTTCTTCTGGACACTGACCCACAATGTGATGCCCTGGGGTGTTGCTTTAATATTTCTTGCAACGCTATTCTTCTTTATAGACAGAAGACATACAGCTAGCAATGATCCCGAACTTGCCAACATAGAACACTCGAATAAGGTCACCATGACTGGTGCAAGAAATTTTCTTTGGCTGGGGCTAATTATAGGTTCCGTATTTCTTGATCCAAATGTGATCGAATGGGTTCCTGCCATCAACTACCATGGACAAAAATTTTCCTTCGTCAGAGAAATAATCATGTTAACAGTGGCCTATCTTTCTTTTCGCTTTGCTAGCAAAAAAGCAATTCAAGGAAATGAATTTAGTTTTGAGCCGATTAGAGAAGTTGCATTTATATTCATTGGCATATTCGGCACCATGATGCCAGCACTTGAGCTTGTCAGCACCTTCGCATCTTCTCCCGATGGAGCCAAAATGATTAGCCACAATACACTCTATTGGGGAACAGGCATCCTATCTGGATTCTTAGACAATGCACCCACATATCTCAACTTCCTCACTGCTGCGATGGCCTCTCAAGACGGAAGTATTTCCAATATATCCGATGTCACTGCATATGCAAATGGTGGTGTATTTGAGAATTCCGTATTGTATCTAAAAGCAATCTCTATATCAGCTGTCTTCTTTGGTGCATGTACTTATATAGGAAATGGTCCGAACTTTATGGTGAAATCAATTGCAGAAGGAGTAGGTATCAAAATGCCTTCTTTCTTCGGTTATATAATTCGATTTACAATTCCTTTCTTAATTCCTCTGCTAATATTAACTTGGATAATCTTCTTTGCTTTTAGCTAAAATATAACAACATGAGCGAAACTAAAATAGACCTTCTTTATAAAGAATATAGTGAAATTCGATTTCTGGATATCAATAAAGAGCAGTTTGTTTATTTGGTAAACCTTATGCCTGTCTGTCTGCTTGCAACCAGTGATGGCATCATGGATAAGGAAGAATGGGCAACTGTAAAAAGCCTTACTAAGATTTTGGGTGAGGAGTTTGCCTCTGAAGACTTGGGTGAAGAAAAAGAGGAAAATTTAATGCTCATCTACCGCGGTGAAATGCGTTATATGGTCAAGCATCGCAATAAATGGGAGTCCAAATTCTTAAGTGCGTTAAGAGAATACTTCAGCACCAACGAAGCTGCTAAAGATTTTGTGGAAGAAACTATTGAGCTCTTTGAAGACCAAACAGAAGAGGCTGAAGTCACAAAAATCAAAAACGCATTGGGACTGAAATAGTGGTGTTAGGGTAATTGATTTACAATCTCTGATAAATCAACCTCCTCCCATTTCTCTAAAATGTCTGGGCGTTTCATTACCTCATCCATGATCAACTTTTGTTGTTGACCGCGTTCGATCGCCTCGGAATAGCGAATATCTTCCTGGAAGGTCACCATTGAATATAGCGGTATCCACTGATCAGGATATTGAGCATTTAGCTTGGCTTCTATTTTTTTTCTTATCAAGAAATATTCATCTGCCACCAAATCTCGCATCTCAATGAAATTCTGCAAGGCTAAATCCAAAATGGCATCAGCATCAGGTTTACGAGAAGCCTGATATAATGGCAGTAGGGTGTCCCAATCATCGCCATGCTCGTCAAGCATATCATTGAGCACACGACAATCTTCAAATCCTGAATTCATTCCCTGACCATAAAATGGAACGATGGCATGCGATGCATCGCCAATGATCAATGTATTGTTTTTAACCCAAGGATAACATTTGATAGTGAGCAGTGAAGAAGTTGGATTTGACTTGTAGTCCGCCAACAACGTTGGCATCAGGTCAACAGCATCTGGGAAAACCTCCATGAAGAAGCCCATGATTTCTTCATCTGTTTTCAGTGTGTCAAAAGATCGGTCTCCTTCGAATGGAAAAAACAGCGTACACGTAAAACTTCCATCTGTATTGGGCAATGCAATCAACATGTAATTACCTCTAGGCCAGATGTGCAGTGCATTCTTCTCTATAGAAAATAATCCAGCTGCACCGGCAGGGATTACCAACTCCTTGTAACCATGGTCTATATAGCGTTGATTGTAGTTAAATCTATCGGTCCTCTGAAAGGCTTGTCTTACAGCAGAATATGCGCCATCTGCACCGATGATGATATCAGCAGTGACTTCAATGGCTTCACCATTATGTTCTAGTGATACGGTGGTCTTGTCGTGATCTACTCCTATGCACTTGTGATTAAAATGAACAGTCACTCCTATAGCTTCTGCTCGTTCAATCAATAGTTGATTGAGCCCTCCTCTGGATATAGAATTGATGGCTTGACCTTCTTTCCCATATGGTTGAAATGTTAGGTTGCCATTGGCATCATGCATCATCCTTCCATTCATAGGGATAATCATTTCATTAATTGCAGCTTCCAGTCCTACCTCAGCAAGCGGCTTCCAACCCCTATTACTTAATGCCAAATTGATAGATCGCCCTGCGACTACCTTACTTCTGCGCATATCTGCTCTTCGCTCATATATCGCGACTTTATATCCTCGCTTGCGCAAATAAATAGCCATCAATGAACCAACTAGTCCGGCTCCCATAATAGCAATACTTTTATTCTTATTGGTCATAAATTTTTGTCTAGACAGACGTTTTCAATAATTCTACAAACTGAAATACGTCTTCAAATGAATTGTAAAGTGGCACTGGAGCAATACGAATCACATTCGGTTCGCGCCAGTCAGCAATCACGCCTGATGCTGCAAGTTTATCAAAGAGCTGTTTTCCATTCTTACTAACTAATAGTGACATCTGACAACCTCTTGCCTCTGGTATCGAAGGGGTGATTACTTCTAGCTGCTCCTTGTCCATCTGGAGCTCCAATAGCAAGTATTCCAAATACCCAGTGAGCATTACGCTCTTTTCACGCAGTGCAGTCATACCAACTTCTTCAAACATATCCAATGAAGCAAGATGTGCTGCACTTGACAATACATTGACATTGCTCAACTGCCAGCCATCGGCTCCAGACATGGGTATGAATCCTTTCTTCATCTGAAAACGCTGAGACTCGTCATGTCCCCACCATCCTGCAAACCGAGGTAAATCTGAATTATTGGCATGCCTCTCATTTACAAAAACACCAGCAACTCCACCCGGTCCAGAGTTAAGGTATTTGTAACTACACCAAACTGCAAAATCCACATCATTGTTATGCAAGTTGACTGGGACGTTGCCAACAGCATGTGCTAGGTCAAAACCACATAATGCGCCCATTTCATGCGCCTTGGTAGTAATCGATTTGATATCAAATAACTGACCCGTATAGTACTGTACGCCTGCCATCATCACAAGTGCTAGCGAATCACCAGTCTGCGCTATGGTTTGTAATATATCTTCTGTTCGCAGTGTATGTTCTCCTGCTCTTGGCTTCAGTTCGATGAGTGCTGTCTCAGGGTCTAAACTGTGAAACTTGAGCTGTGTTTCTAACGCATATTGATCTGAGGGAAATGCCCCTGCTTCCGTAATAATCTTATAACGGTGCTTCGTTGGTCTGTAGAATGAGACCATCATCAGATGAAGATTAGCCGTAAGGCCATTCATCGACACCACCTCCTCCTCTTTTGCTCCAACTATTTTCGCCAGTTGCTTTTTGAGAAATTTATGGTAATACATCCATGGGCGTATGCCTTCGAAATGTCCTTCCACGCCTCTGTCTTCCCAAGATTTCAACTCTTCTTCGATATACTTTCTAGTAGATTTTGGTTGAAGCCCCAAAGAGTTGCCAGTAAAATAAATGCTGTCTTTACCTTTGTGTTGTGGAATATAAAACTGCGTTCTATAAGTTCTTAACGGATCGTTTTGATCCAATTTTTGTGCAAAGTCAAGGGTGTTTTCAAAATTCATTTTCAATATTAATAGATAATGGGAACTCTGCCTAAGAAAAACTAAACAGCCTAACTAAACATGTCCATTTGAGTACCTAATATGACTCCCTCATGTCTGAGCAACCACCCTTTTTTGTCAACGCCTCCAGCATATCCTGTCATGCTTCCATTGCTACCTATCACCCGATGGCAAGGGATAACAATTGGGATCGGGTTCTTGCCATTTGCGGTGCCAACTGCTCTGATGGCTTTCAGATCACCAATCTTCGCAGCCTGTCTGGCATAAGTGGTTGTCTTCCCGTACGAGACATTGTGTAGTTCATTCCAAACCGATTGTTGGAAATCCGTTCCGGCAGGTTTTAATGCCAAATCAAAAGTCTTTCGCGCCTTGGAAAAATACTCTTGCAATTGAACTGCACATTTACTCACTTCTTTGGGGGCTTCGCTGCCGAGTTGTGTTTTCTTATCAACAAAAGCTATCTCAAAAATATAGTCGTTATTTCCCGTAATTCTCAAAAAACCAATGGGCGAGTCAATGACAACGTATTCTCTATGATCAATATCGTATATCGATTCTTCTGACATTGCTACTTAGTTTGGTAGCCAGTAAAAGTACATCTTTTACTTCTGTCATAAAGTATATTTTAAATAATCATAGAGTAGGCGCAAATATGTGTGGCGAAAAAAGAGTGAATTAGTTTCTAATCTATCTAATTATTGCGCACATATATAAATACATCTTTCATCATATCTCTTCTAAACGCATAAGACAACGCCTTATTTGTATAAGATTTTTCTGGTTGAACTGAAAGAAAAGAAGCCGTATTTGGCACTGCCATTCCCCACGAACCGGAGTGTTGTAATTCACCAGGGATAATCAATGCAACATGCTGTCCAAGACCCGTGGAAGAGTCTTTATACACAGCTACAGCGGCTCTATTCGTATTTGCTGCATTCTGAGCTTCAGCGAGTATTTTAGGGTCGTAAGCGTGCCCTAGCTCTGTCCATTGATCATTTCCCTCCAAAAACTTAGTGATTTCATACATTTTTAGATATCTCTTTGATACTTCTGAATAGAAATCATTGATGCTATAAACTTTGGTAAGTGACTCGCCAAAGAACCGGACACATAACTCTGTTTCGTCTGATGTACTTTTGCAATCCACAAACTCATTCACGGCTGTTGTTAATTCCTGCTTCCAATTGCTATTTGAGCTTTGTCCATAAGATGTGCAAACACAGACCATTAATCCCAACATAAGGGGTATTCTTAATAAACTTAACTTTATGTTGTTGGTAAATTGCTTCATATTCATAGGTGTTAAAAATTATCAGACGCAAGTAAGTGATAGCAAGTTATCAGACACAACGTTTTTTGCTGCTAATCTTACGCGGTATATTTATCCACCTTTTTGCCCGTCACACCTTCATTTATGAAAAAAATAGCGTGTAAAGATTATCCTATTCATATAGATATAATTCCATTTTCCGAATTCAGAAAGTCAACTTAAATCAGAACCATTTTAAAACAGACATCACTAATCAAGACTGCTGATAGTATTAAGCCTTTTGAAAAAACGTTATTGCATAACATTGAAAATGAGGGAGATACTTGGATACGTATCACCTAAACGGTGTCCGAAAAAGTTGATAAGTTCGATTCCTTGTATCAAATAAATATCATGCTCAAAGAGAGATTTTAGCAAAAACTTCCCTCATTTCAATATGAGATTTTATAGAGTCGATTATTGTCAAGCAAACATGAAAAAACACTTGTTATATTCTGTAATTCATTGATCTTACTAGGAATTCATTAACTGTTTTCTGATTTATTACATCAGCTTAATATAAGATTGTGAAACAAGAGTAATAGTCAACATGTTAAAGTGTCGTTTCTACATTCTTGAATTACTTCAATATTAGTAGAAGGGAAGAAAAACTCAGCCACAAACACAAGGGAGAATAATAACGCGTATCTCTAACTGCAAAGTCCGTCTTTCTGATTTTCTTAAAAAATCCAACATACCTAAAATCGCCAACTGCACGAAGCATAAAAATGACTATGATCAACCATATACCATAATTATGAATCCATGCCGGTAAGTAAAATGCCATAAAACCCATGTAGATCAAAATATAATTGGCAAACACCAACAAACCCATGGCAACAATGGCGCTATCCATTTTCTTAGGATTGAGCATGCGTTTGCCTTCTTCATTGGTAGGGAGCGCGGCTGCAAATCCCCATTGGCCTCCTAGTGCCCAGTAGAAGTGAAGAGCGCTTAGGGTTATTAGGATAATGAAGTTGATAACTGCTAAATAAGTAATTAACATAATCTGAGTATAAGGTCAACCAACAAACCTCGGATCAGTTTCCATCATATGCCCACAGTTCTTACAAGTCCGTAGCTCTTCAGAAGCATAATACTCCCTAAATCTTGGTTGGAAGTCTTTCTCTACATCATACAGATTAAAAAAAGTACTGTGAAGTTTACGATTACATTTATCACAGAACCATATCAGTCCATCAGTAAATCCATCTCCTCGTTTGCGTTCGATTACCAATCCTATAGAACCCTCACTACGCATGGGTGAGTGAGGAATCTTGGCTGGTAGCAAGAACATTTCGCCTTCTTTGATAGGAATGTCAACAGCTTCTCCCTCTTCTTGAATGCGCACATTGATATCGCCTTCTAGCTGATAGAATAGCTCTTCTGTTTCATTGTAGTGATAATCTTTACGCGCATTGGGACCGCCCACAATCATTACGATATAGTCTCCTGCGTCCACATATAAGTTCTTATTTCCTACCGGAGGTTTGAGCAAGTCTCGGTTATCTGTTATCCATTTTTGTAAGTTGAAAGGTCTTTGAACTGGCATAATGTTTCGATTTATGATTCCTCATCAGCAATCTACTAAAACCAAAGGTTCGGCACAATAGTCGCTCACCTAATCTCAGAAATCAATAGCTGGACGTGGTTATTGAGTGAAGACAGGAGTGTGAGATCTGCGTCCCATTTGGCACCCAGATAGTAAGTATCCGAAGGAATGTTTCTTACATAAAATTTATACACTGGGGCATCTCCATTGATGCGTACGACCTCTCCTTTTCCCTCATTCATTCTGACTACGATATAGTCAGTCACTCCCTGCTTTTTTTCATATTTAAGGACATTTCTTATAACATTGCTAGTGATATGGACATTATCCAATACATAGTAATACCCTTTGTCTCTGAGTTGTTTTTCTGTGAGTACTTCTTCTATAAAAACATGTGGATAAGGATAATTAACAAAGGCATTCTTGATTTGCTGGTTTCGTTCGGCTAGCTGTTGATTGTGTTCGGCAATGGCATTTTGAACCACTTCATAGCCAGGTTTTGACTGAAATTCTTCAGGCAGGGTAATAGCCAATTCAAGAGGTATCGCTAATTTTTCAGTTTTGAGATCAGGTTTGTAGGCTTCATATCTCCTCCCCGCTACTTTGTGACCAAACCTCCCAAATTCAGGGGCGTCACTCACAAGAAAATTCCTTCTCTCCAAGCTCACTGACATGCGATACAATTGATCAACTATGTCAGATAATTGATTTGATTCCATTTGCCATGCTTTTTTACCATGTTTTACAAAGTCTCCATTCTTAGCAAATGGCGTTATCACCACACGATATCCAGTTGATTTTTTGATCAAGAAAATGAGTTGAATAATTTCGCGTTTCATAAATTCATCCGCCAAAGGCTTGGAAAGAATCTTGCCCGCAAATAAGTCGTCAACATGATAATAGGAAACTACATCCACACCCGCTTTCGCAAAAGTGGGATGCGCAGTGATCGCCAGTTGTTCTGCTTGATCTCTGGTATCTGCTATCAATACACCAATCGACTTTTCAGAGGTTAGGTTTGTAGGTAGGCGATCTACATATTCCAAATAAGTACGATCAAGTATATTCGCATACTCGGATTGCGCCAAAATAGTGTGAAGGCTAGAAATTAATATGAGAAGAGAAAAAACAATTTTAGTTTTACGCATGAGAACAAGGATATAACACAAAGAAAAAATATTTTATTGCTTAACGCCAATTTTCGTTATTATTTTAAAAAATTGTTAAGTGCAATTGATAAAAGGGTAAAAGCATAGGAACTAAACTTTGAAAAGATGAATATAAAAGAGTTTGAAAAAGAGCAATCCCTTCTCAACTTACAGATGAAAGAAAGAATGAATGAGCCTGAAAATAATAGATACATTATTTGTGACGGAGTAATGAAGCCTGAATTATACTTCAATAACAAAATTAGATTGGCTTGGATGTTAAAAGAACCATATGATAGCGAAGGAGGAACTGGTGGTGGTTGGAATTATTTTGATATGTTTCCAGAGGGAGAAAACTTGTACGAACTTCAATTCAAACGAGGGCACAAATCAACTTGGCATCCTATGATTTATATCTCATATAGTGTGCATAATAATTTTCTTAAATGGAATGATATGGATTTTATAAGAAATAAAAATGAGATGTGTGATATTGTAAGACAAGTTGCTTTTATAAATTCTCAAAAATTACCATCTAAAGGTGTTACAAATACAAATGTTGCAGATTTATGGGAATCAATAGCTAAGAATTCGGATTTTTTGAAAAGACAAATCGAACTATTAAACCCAAATGTTTTCATATTTGGAAATACTGTCGATTTATATGGTAACATTCTAAATCTTGAAATTGACAACTTCCAGAATTCTGGAAGTTGTCAATTTTTAATCAAAGATGATAAATTATTTATTTCTGCATATCATCCTGCACAAACAACAGTAACTAGAGATAAATATATTGATGATATAATAAACCTTATTGAAAATTGGTCTAAAAAATAGCATAAAATGGAGAACTTTATTCAATATAAAAATCAATGGAGTATAGCTAAAAAGGGGAAAAAGCATCTAATATCAGCTAAAATTCATAGGGGTTTTACTGGAAATGGAGAGATTTGTGAAGTTTAAAAATCACCGCCAAGTTATTTATCGACAAGATGAAGGCTTTGGCTTTTCGATAATTCAAAGTTCGCTGAAATAAATCCCCTTCGAAATTTTAGCCAAACCGTTAAAAAAACAACTAATATTAATTGTCAACCAAAATGAGTAAATCTGTAGCATTGGTTCTGTCAAGTGGTGGCGCTCGTGGGGTCGCACATATCGGAGTGATTGAAGCCCTACTGGCAGAAGGATACAATATTACATCCATATCCGGTTGCTCCATGGGTGCAGTAGTAGGTGCAGTATATGCTGCAGGGGAACTGGAAGCATACAAAAATTGGCTTTGCAACTTAGATAAGTTAGATGTCTTCAAGCTCATTGACTTTACGCTGAGCACACAAGGATTCATAAGAGGAGAACGCGTATTCAAAGAGATGAAGAAGTTTCTCCATGAAAGAAAAATAGAAGATTTGAACATCCCGTTTGTGGCAAATGCCACAGATATCGTCAATGGAAAAGAAGTCATATTCAAATCTGGCAGCATATATGATGCGATCCGCGCTTCGTCCGCGATCCCTTCTGTGTTGAAACCCAGCATCATAAACAAAGTGGAATTAGTGGATGGCGGAGTGCTCAATCCACTTCCTATCAGCAATATCACAAGAACGACTAATGACTTATTGATCGTCTCCGATGTCAATGCTCCAATCAAATACGCTCAGCGTAATATATCAAGTCAAGCGCGAAAGGCTTCAGCTAATCATTACAAAATATTGTTGGATCAGTTTGTGAAGAAATGGAGTGATTTCTTACCAAAAAAAGACCTGACACCAATCGGTCATGAAAAAAGTCCCCAGATAAAATTTGGGTACCTGGACTTGATGAATCAGTCCATCAACTTGATGCAGGATCGATTGGCAGCCCATACGATAGCTCAATATCCACCTCATCAAATAGTCAATATTTCCAGAGATGCAGGTGGTGCTTTTGACTTCTATCGTGCCGAAGAACTTATTGAGGCGGGCAAACAAGCATTTTACAAAACTTACAAACCCAACGTATGACACCAGCAGAAATAAATAAAACCATTGGGAATATTGACATCTATCTACTTGATCAATTGCTGAAAGGTCGGATCACTCCTGAAATGAAAATTTTGGATGCAGGCTGTGGAGAAGGTCGAAACCTACACTATTTCATTAAAAATGGCTACCCGAATCTTTATGGTGTTGATCCCAACCCTACAGCCATTCAAATGCTCCAAATGATTGCGAAGCATATTCCAAAAGAACAATTCATTTGTAGCAACATTGAAGAAATGCCATTTATCACTCCAGTGTTCGACTACATTATTTGCAATGCAGTACTACATTTCTCAAAAGGGCATGCTCATTTTGAGCAGCTATTTGGACAACTCATCTCTGTACTTAAACCGCAAGGACAAATTTTCATCCGAATGACCAGCAATCACAGTATGGAAAAGGCCATATCTCTAGGAGACGGACTTTTTAAATTGCCTGATGGAAGCCAAAGATATCTGCTAGATATAGAACAGATATCTTCTATGAAGGAACAATACAATCTGCAATTAGTAGAACCCCTAAAATCACTGTATGTGCACAATCAGCGAACAATGACTACTTTGGTGTTTCAGAAAGAGCAAACTAATGAAATGGATTAAAATATTCGCTGACCTCAAAATTGCCAGAGAGACCATCCCTCACAATAATTCAAAACTCGTTATCATTGGTGAGAAACGAATTTGTCTATCCAATATTAACGATGCATTTTATGCCATTCAGGATCTTTGTCCTCACAGTGGTCATTCCCTCAGCCAGGGTAAAATCAACTATCTAAATGAAGTCGTTTGCCCACTTCATGGGTATCGATTTAGTCTCAAAGATGGTCAAGAAGGAGATCACAAGTGCAAGGATGTGCAGACTTATCGAGTAAAAGTGGATGAGGAAGGGTTGTTTATTTTTGTTTAGACCTTGCTCAGTGCTTATCGTCACTCAGACTGGAGTTTTAAAAAAACCAGCGAAGCTTTACAGTTAATCAGGTCGAAAGACCTGACTCCGCACCTACACACTTAGAAAATCATTCCGTCAGGAATCTTTACCACGATGAAAGAAACAGCAGTCTATTGTTGTGGTAAAGATTTCTCCG
>JGI24005J15628_10001478_pt1 | contig 12550 bp, 12 predicted proteins | sample LinPmetageLP40_FD_15628 | JGI IMG/M metagenome (IMG submission 15628)
GTTGCATTTTTTCCAATTTTATAGAGTACTTGCACCAGAAAAACTTAAAATATGTCATTCCCCTACGCTGGTTTTTTTAAACTCTGGTCTCTGTCTGACAGGCAGGTTCGCCCTACCATTGGTTAGTTGATCGTTGAGGATTCTCAAGTTACTAGGCAAAGAACTTTCATCTTTCTATATCCAAAGCCTCTTTTGTTTTTATATTTGATTTGATGAAAAATGTGATTTCAATATTGGGTGGACTTTATGACAATGTCAGTGATGCCGTCTATGCATATTCTGTCGGTGATCAAATGGTTTATCACAATAAGGCAAGTCGAGATGTTCACCTTGATCAGAATGAAATTACAAAGAAGGTTTTAACAACTCTAAATAAGGATAATCCCCATCAACATATCACAATTAAGGGCACCGAATACAAAGTAAAAGTATCTTTTATAGCGCTTTTGGATCACCAATTACAAATTGTTATTCTCACAGCTCCCCAATTAAATTCAAGTGGTGATTTAGCGGAAGAAGTAAAGAATATTCTTCTGAAGACCTCTATTACCGACCAGTCCTTCTATGAAAGAATCGGTGAATTTATTAAAGGTAAGCTCGATCTAAGTAATCTCCATATCATAATCAATGATATAAGGAAGAATGACTTTGTAATCAAATATTCGTCAAAAGGTGAATATTCAAAAAAATCCAATCTTCAATATGTTACTTTAGCTAAACATATTGTAGCCAAAGCAGATAGAAAGATTCTATATACAAATGAAGAATTCAATGAACATTTAAGTCAACCATTAGGCTTTGCCTGCTACCTATTTATTCCAATCAAATCCAAAGCTTCAATTATTGGTGGTATTGGCATATTCGCCAGTAAACAGGCCAATGAAATTCTGCCCTATGAAAAAGCACTTGAAAGCATAGCTGAATATCTCGGGTTGTTTTATGGAAATCAGCATCTGGAGGAATCGCTATTACAACAAACATCAAGACTTAACGCGATTTTTGAAAGCAGCTCTGACCTGATCTGGTCTGTTGACCGCTCAATGGAAGTAGTCTCTTTTAATCAAAATTACTTTAGGGCCATTTTCTATAAATACCAAGGAGGTATCGTTACCGAACATTTAAGTAATGGAAGCAGTAACACCTCCCCTTTTGATGAATTTTGGGAATCGAAATACCAGGAAGTATTTAAAGGAAATGCCCTCAACTTTGAAATTGAGTTGAAGCACCCCAATAATGCTCCTGTTTGGAAAGAAATTTTCCTGATGCCAATATACCAAGCCAGTGGTATAATTGATGAAGTTTCAGGTATTGCCAAAGATATTAGTGATAAGAAAAAAACTGTTACAGCACTTCATAAAGAGGAAGAAAAATTCAAGCAAATTTTTGAGTCCTTTCAAGACCTTTACATTAAGGTTGACCTAAAGGGTATAATAAATATGATTAGCCCATCGGTCACAGCGATGATGGGTTATAAGATAGAAGAAGTGGTTGGACAAAATGTCGATGACTATTATTTGTACAATATTCGTACAAAGAGCCTTTTTCGCAAAATATTTCAATCAAAAACACTGCGAAATATAGACATTGATCTTATCGGAAAAGCGGGAAATATCATTCCGTGTATATGCAATCTTCGCATCATCCACAACAGGCTCGGTCAACCAATAGCAATAGAAGGGATTTGTCGAGATATCACTGAAATAAAGATAGCTAATGAAGAGTTGGTATTGGCCAAGAACAATCTAGAAATATCCCTTAGAGCAAAAGAACAATTTCTAGCCAATATGAGCCATGAGATCCGCACCCCAATGAATGGTATAATAGGTCTTCTGGACATGGTATTGGGTACAGAGCTTACAAAGCATCAAACCACGTATCTATCCACCATTAAGCAGTCATCAAAACTTTTGTTGAATTTACTCAACGACATCTTGGACCTGTCAAAAATCAATGCTGGCAAACTCAATATCAACAATGATGATTTCTCTATAAGAAATTTAACCAACAATATCCAAACGTTATTTTCCTCCGAAATAGAACAAAAGCAACTCAACTTTAGCATAATAATAGATGACAGCGTTCCTGAGTATATTAGCTCTGACAAGTTGAGATTGCTACAGATATTTTCGAACCTAATATCAAATGCTATCAAATTTACATCAGAAGCTGGTGATATTAAGATCGAAGTAATGACAGCTATTCCTTCTCATATTAAAGTAAATGTTATTGATACTGGTATAGGAATTGATTCAAAAAATGTAAAAAAACTCTTCAATAACTTTACCCAAATCAATGACTCCTACTCTAAACAATATAGTGGTGCTGGCTTAGGGTTAGCAATCTCGAAGAGTCTAGTGAAACTCCTTGGAGGGGAAATAGGAGTTCAATCAATACCAGGAAAAGGGAGTGATTTTTGGTTTACTTTTAAAGTAAATTCATCAATTTCGAAAGCTCAGACCCAACCAACATCGCAGCACATTAATCTTGAAGAATCTTCATACCGAATACAAAATAAGACAATACTCGTTGTAGATGACAACAGTACTAATCGACTTGTTGCCAGAGAAATATTAAAAAAGTTTAATGCCCATGTAGAAGAAGTAGCAAGTGGGTTAGGCGCAATAGAAAAAGTTCAGAAGAACTCCTATGACTTTATATTGATGGATATACAGATGCCCGGTATGGATGGAATTGAGGCTATGAATCGTATTAAAAAAATTAACCCTAAACAAATCATCATAGCCATGACCGCCTATGATGAGAAAAATCAATCTGAGGCATTCATCAATATGGATTTTGACGGCTATCTACCAAAACCTATCACTCCAAAAACCCTTATTGAGGCAATTACGGAAGTCAAATCAAGTGATAGCCAAAAGACATACATTAACTCATCTTCATATAATATGGCTGTGATCAAGCAGTTGTCAAAATTTGTTGACTCCGACTCCATGCAAACTACCTATCATCAATTCGAAGTCGATTTAGTTGACCATATTGGGGCATGCAAGCTGGCCTTTAACAATGAGTCTTACGTCATTATCGGGAATAGCGCTCATAGCATCAAAGGAGATGCAAGTACTCTGGGTTTGGAAATGCTTGCCGACCAAGCGAAAAAAATAGAAGAAAATATTGAACACTCACATTTTTCCACTTTGGAGGACGACTTAAAAACTTTATATTTGATGTCAGTAGAGATTCCACAAATTATTAAAGAAATCCTTAACAGATTATCACATGAGTAAGAATATACTAATAGCGGATGATAGTTCAGTTATTCAAACCCTTACTAAAAAAATACTGATCACACTTGATTACGAAGTTACCGGGGTCAAGAATGGCAATAAAGTCATGCCGCTAATCGAAAAAAATGACTATGATGTTATCTTGATGGACATCAATCTACCTGGCATTGATGGTATATCACTAACCAAGCAAATTAGGGAACTATCAGATAAAAAGAAGGCTGCAACACCTGTTATTGCCATTTCAGGTAACTACAAGAACTATTCTGAGGAAGATTTTCTAGCAATAGGTATCAAAGATTTGCTGGTTAAGCCATTAAACTATGATGACTTGGTAGAGGCGGTGAAAAAATATACTACATAACAAATGTCGATTAAGTACTCCAATAACTTCCTCAATAAGTTAGAAGATATATTGTCTGAAACGCCCTATATCCTGAGGTATGAAAAGGGGAGCTTTAAATCCGGATATTGTATTCTCAAGGAGACCCAAATTGTTATCGTTAATAAATATTTCACTACTGAGGGGAAAATAAACTGTTTGGTAGATATCATAAATCAACTCGATATTGATGCCAATAATCTTAGTGACAAGAATAAAAAATTATTCTCAGAACTTTCTCAAACTGCTCTTAAGTTGTGATTGTTACCTTTCTTGGAACTGGTACATCACAGGGTATCCCAGTGATAGCATGTGAATGCGCAGTATGTCGGTCTCTTGACTTTCACGACAAAAGACTCCGTACTTCAGTACACATATCCCTTGATGGAAAAAGTTTTGTGATTGATACCGGACCAGATTTTAGACAACAGATGCTACGTGAAAAGATAGGTCACCTGGATGCGGTGATCTTTACACATGAGCATAAAGATCATACGGCAGGAATGGATGATATCCGTAGCTTCAATTTCAAGCAACAAAAGGATATGCCCATATATGCCCGTCAGCAGGTATTGGATCAACTAAAACAGGAATTTGCTTATATCTTTTCAGACAACAAGTATCCGGGAGTACCACAGGTCGCATTGCATGAGATCACCAACCAGCAATTCGAAATAGAAGGTGTTCAATTTATACCAATTGATACACTTCATTACAAGCTTCCAGTTTTTGGCTTCAGAATTAAGAACTTCGTCTATATCACCGATACCAATTTCATCAATAAAGAAGAGGAAACCAAAATGCTAAACGCAGAAGTATTAGTGATTAATGCACTGCACCAATCTCCACATATCTCTCATTACAACCTGCAGGAAGCACTGGACGTGATCGAAAGGATAAAACCAAAACAAGCATACTTAGTCCACATGAGTCACCAAATGGGCCTTCATAAGGAAGTACAAGCTTCACTTCCTGACAATGTTTCATTGGCACATGACGGTCTGAGAGTGAGCCTGTAGCATGCACAACAACTATTACTTTTTACGTCAGTTAAGTAAATCCATTGAGGCAAGTATCCGTGGGATGGAACTCACTACATGCTTCACACAAAACAAAAATGAGCTAATATTAGGTTTCACTTCAGAAGTTCAGACTTTCTATATCAAGGCTCATTTGCAAAGTGATTTTTGTTGTTTAGCCTTTCCATCAGATTTTAGTAGATCTAAAAAGAATTCAGTAGATCTATTCAAAGATGTTACTCATCGAAAAGTTCTAAATATTTATCAGTATTTGAATGAACGTTGTTTTTCGATAAACTTTGAAGACAGCTATCTATTGTTATTCAAAATGCATGGCAACCGAAGCAATGTCTTGCTCTTCAAAGACAATTTGTTAATTGATCGTTTTAACAACAGGTTGAAAAATGACGCCTCCATTCATCTTCATGAACTGGATAGACCAATTGAAAGAAATAAAGATGCCCTCTCTAAACTAGATGGGAACTACAAGCCCCTCTACCCTACTTTTGGAAAGTATATACAGCAATATTTGAGTGAACACCAATATGACTCCTTGTCAATAGACCAACAGTGGAATTTGCTGCAATCAACCGAACAACTACTACTTGACAAACAGTTCTCTATCATTGAACTAGATCATAAATTGGTATTTAGTTTATTGCCTATTGGAGAAGTGCGAGAGGAATTTTCTGATCCAACCCTCGCCATTAATACTTTTTTTCAATCCCATATTAAAGTAGCGAGTATTAATAAAGAGAAGAGAATAATAAGCGCACTCATTGAGAATAAAATAAGGCGAACAAAGTCATATATTAAGAAAACTTCAAAAAAACTTGAGTTACTTACCAATAATAGTAACTACGATCAATGGGCTGATATCCTCATGGCCAACCTCCATCAGATAACAGCTCATACCAAAGAAGTTATATTGCAAGATTTTTACAACAACCTCGAGCCAATAGTTATCAAACTAAAGCCAACGTTGTCTCCACAAAAAAATGCAGAGATTTATTACCGAAAGTCGAAAAATCAGCAAATCGAAATTAACAAGCTCCAAGAGAGTATCGATGTCAAAGCACAACAGTTGGAAGTGTTAGAAACCCATCAACGAGCTATCTCAGGTTTTGAAGACCTTAAGTCTCTTAGAAACTACATTAAAGAACACCAGCTATCAAAAGCCAAACAAGACATAGCAGAAGCTCCCAAGCCGTACCTGAGTTACATTTTGGATGGTTTTGACATTTGGGTTGGTAAAAATTCCAAACACAATGATACGCTTACTCAAAAGCTCTCATACAAGGAAGATTTGTGGCTTCATGCCAAAGACGTTAGTGGTTCTCATGTTTTGATCAAGTATAAATCGGGGCAACCATTTCCGAAGCATGTGATAGAATATGCAGCTCAATTGGCAGCTTACTATAGCAAGCGCAAAACTGATTCCCTGTGTCCGGTGATTTACACACCTAAGAAGTTCGTTAGAAAACTAAAAGGCACTCCTGCTGGAGCGGTTATGGTAGATAAAGAACAAGTGGTATTGGTTGCTCCACTGAGGAAAGAAGAACTATAGCACTTCTCTTCTCAGTATCTCCAGGGGTGAACTATTGACAACATCTCTGGTATTCCACCATCCTACTAACATAGTCAGCAGGATAACAATAACCCACACACCCAACAAACTCAAATAGTCCGGACTGAAAGTCACTTCAAAAAAGAAAGTCGCTAAGCCCCACCCTGACATTACTGAAAGTCCTACCCCTGTCAATCCAGCGAAAAATCCTAAATAACCATACTCAATCAAAGTCATGGCCACTATTTGTTTCTTCATAGCTCCAAGCGTTCTCAGAAGCACATTCTCTTTCATTCTAAGGTACTTGCTATTGATTACGGCTCCTGCCAACACCACTAATCCCGTAATAATGCTGAATAGTGCCATGAAACGAATCACAAATGCCACCTTATCAAAGAATGTTTGTAACGTCTCTAGGATGATATTCAAATCTATCGCAGATACATTTGGGAAAGCCGTCACTAGCTCTCTTTGAAAAACACCTGCCGTTGCTTTGTCAGTAGTTTTTGTGGTAAGTACAAAAATCTTTGGAGCTGGCTCTAATACACCTTTCGGAAATACGAATATGAAATTGGGCGGGTCTTTTGGCCAGTCAACAGTACGAACTCCACCTATATAAGTAGTAATAGGAATACCTTGCACATCAAAAACTACTTCATCTCCTATGGCGAGTTCTAGTGTTTCTAAGAGCCCTTCTGAAATGGTCACAAAGATCGAATCACCTGGGTGCTGAACCTCGGATTGAAATTTACCATCTATTAGTTCTTCAGAGTGGTGCAATGAATCCCTATAAGTTACCCGATATTCTCTAGTTAGAGACCAATTTGGGATATTGTCGGTCGTGTCCTTTTGGACCTGACCTATTTGCTTGCCCTTTAGGGATTTCAATCGTGTGGTAACTATTGGGACAATTTGGTTCACAGGGAAATTGTGATCAGACACTAATTGTGCAACGCCATCAACCTGATGTTTCTGAATGTCAAAAAGTATGGTGTTTGATTGATTCTCATCACCCACAAATTCTACTTGATTTAGGAGGCTATTTTGTATCAGGCTCAATGTAGCCACTAGAAATGCACCTAGTCCAATCACCACAACCAATACAGTTGTTTGATTATTTGGCCTAAATAAGTTGGACAAGCTCTGGCGCCAAAGAAAACTCCAGCCTGTGGGAAAGAATTTTTTTACCAGGAAAATTAATAATCTCGCAAAGAGTGCCAAACAAGCAAAAGCGATTAATAACCCCGCAAAGAAAATTCCTCCCGTCATCCAGCTCTTAGTTAAAAATGCAGCAAATGCCAACGGGAATATTACGATCATCGATACAGTAAGTATGGTAGTTTTAGTGACCTTTCGGCTATTCTCAATAGCAGTTCTCAGCACAACTAATGGAGGTACAAAACGGACATTGACCAATGGAAGTACCGAAAACAGGACAGCAATGACAATTCCTACGGTGATTCCTTGCAGTACGGCTACCCATGAGATCGCCACATTGATATCAACTGGAATAAATTCTCCCAAAACCAATGGAATAGAATACTGCAAAATAAGCCCTAGCAGCACACCTAGAAAACTTCCTAGTATTCCCAGTGAGACTGTTTGTATAAGAAAAATATTAAACACCTGCCATCCGGACGCTCCAATACATCTGAGAACACCAACCGTTGCGCGTTTTTCTCTGACATATATGTGCACAGAGCTGGCAACACCTATGCACCCAAGTACCAAAGCTACAAATGCAAGCAAATTGAAAAAACGATAGAGATTCTCGAAGGCCTTCCCTAAATTTTCTTTTCTAGAGGCAACTGTTTCATAGGTATGCCCCAACTTCTTAACATCTCTTTTCAACAATGCGGCAACTTCCTCTGCCTTTTCTGTATTGATAGTTTTCAAGTATACATCATGGCTAATACGACTGCCATACTGAACCAGACCTGTTGAGTCTAAGTATGCCATGTTTATATAAACTGACGGCATAAAAGTAGCTTGTACCCCACCACCACCAGGTATTTTTTTGACCTCACCTGCATACTGAAAAGTAACATTCCCAATTTTGAGCGAATCACCCGTACTGATATCAAATTGCGTAGCAAGATTGGCATCGACCATAGCATAAGGTTCTTCCTTCTTCATCACAGCATAGGCACTATCAGGACTCGTCTCTAACTCTCCATAAAAGGGGAAATTTCCCTTCATGGCAACTACCCTTACTAATCTCGTACCACTAGTACTGGTCATAAAGTAGGCCATAGAAGCCATACTGGAAGTATGTGCCACAGCAGTACCCAGTGTATCCATTCTGTCAACAAAGGACTGTTCTAATTCCGTATTGGCATGAATCACATAATCAGCACCTAGTAGCTCTTTGGCTTGACGATTAATATCATCTTGTAGATTTTCGTTAAATGAGGAGATAGCAACCAATGCAGCTATGCCAATCACAATAGACGAAATAAATAGAAACAGTCTAGAAAAATTATTCCTGGCATCCTTCCAAGCCATCGACCAAACCCATCTATCTGACAAGAGGTTCTTACTCTTTTTTTTGATCTTAATTATGTATTCCATTGGTGTGATTATGCAATACGGGATTCTTGTTCCTCTATTGTAGGGAAGCTTTTGGTGATATTTTGAGAAAGACGTTCATCAGAAACAAGCTGACCACCTTTTAGATGTAGGATTCTTTGAGTATGCTTTGCAAGCTCAAGGTTATGAGTCACCAATATCAAAGTAGTCCCTTCTTCCTTATTGATATCAAAAAGAAGTTGCGTGACTATTTGAGCAGTATCTTCATCAAGATTACCTGTAGGTTCATCGGCAAAGAGTATTTTTGGGTTGGACATGAAAGCGCGTGCTATCGCTACACGTTGCTGTTCGCCACCAGACAGTTGGGAAGGGAAATGGTGCCCCCGATCCTTGAGTTCTACTCTATCCATCAATTCCTTTGCTCTCGGTAATAAGTTTTTCTCCCCTCGAAGCTCCAACGGTAACATGACATTTTCCAATGCTGTCAAAGTTGGTAGCAATTGAAAATTTTGAAAAATAAAACCAACATGCTGATTGCGAACATATGCCCTATCATCCTCATTAAGTGCATTGAGTTTGATATCAACTAATGATATTACACCTTCTGAAGGCACATCTAGTCCGGCACAAAGCCCTAAAAGTGTCGTTTTGCCACTACCTGAAGGACCTACAATCGCCACACTCGCACCTGCTTCAACTTCAAATGACACCTTGTCAAGAACGGTCAATTGTTTCTCTCCTGTTTTAAAATGTTTAGATAGGTTATCAGCTATTAATATAGGCATGTGTATGTTCTGAGTTTAGATCTTACTGGTCAAGGATTGTCTCTTACGGTGAAATAAACTATCTTTTTGTCTCACTAGATTAATTGACAAGAAGAACAAACCCTTGGTGTAAGATATACGTTTTCAAGGCAAATAGTTGTTAAATTATTGTTAAAAGGTTCAATCTCGGTCTGAAATTTGTTTCTTTAAGTATCAAATCGTTCTCCATGAAAAAATATTTTATAGTAGCCTCTCTTTTATTAGCAACTACTTTTTATTCGTTCACACTGCAGACCAAAAAAACTATTATTTTCTTCGGAGATAGTCTTACTGCAGGCTACGGATTATCGACAGAACAAGCTTTCCCAGCCATTGTCGAGCAAGAACTTAATAGCAATGGATTTGACTATGAAGTAGTCAATGCTGGCCTAAGTGGTGAAACCACGGCTGGCGGACTTTCCAGAGTAGACTGGATTTTGCAGAAAAAAGTAGATATCTTCATTTTGGAGCTAGGTGCCAATGATGCACTTAGGGGCCTACCTCTTGACCAGACTAAAACCAACTTGCAGGCTATCATCGACAAAGTGAAATCCAAATATCCAGCGGCCAACATTGTAATAGCTGGAATGTTAGCTCCACCGAACCTCGGCAGTGACTACACTTCAGAATTTAGCAGCATTTTTACAAATATTGCCAAAGAAAATAAAGCCACTCTAATTCCATTCTTACTCAATGGCGTTGCGGGAGATAAATCACTTAACCTACCGGATGGCATCCATCCCAATGTAGAAGGGCATAAAATTGTAGCCAACAATGTTATCCAAGTCTTAAACTATATTTTATAGTATATGTACGTTTCAATAACTCACCTCCATTTAAAATCTGTCTGGAAATTTTTTCAATTTTATAAACACAATAGTAAGGTTCAACGACAAATCAAAACGGCAAATGGAATTCTTTCAATGGAGGGGAAAGGTGCCAGTTTTATGAGTTTTTATACAAAAACAAGCTGGACATCTAAAGATGATATGCTCACCTTTATGCGAAGTGGTGCTCATGCCGATGCCATGAGGAACAGCTCTAAATTTGCAAGGAAAGTTACAACTACTGGGTATGAAAGTGAATCTGTCCCTTCTTGGAATGAAGCCATTCAACTTATAAAGAGTAAAAAATAATGGGAAAGACAGCAATCATACTTGGAGCTTCAGGGCTTACTGGAAGCCTATTATTAGAGAAATTAACTGCTGATGAGCGCTATGACGTTATAAAAATTATTTCCAGATCATCTGTTAACAGTACTTCAAATAAGGTACAAGAGCATCTCGGAGATTTATTGAACATGAAACAATTCAAGGCCGTATTCAAAGCTGATGAGGTTTACTGTTGTATCGGAACTACAGCTAGCAAGACCAAAGATAGACAAATGTATAAAGCCATTGACTTTGGCATTCCTGTAGCTGCAGCCAAACTTGCCAAAGAAAACGGTATAGCAACTTTTATGGTAATCTCCGCTATGGGAGCCAATGCAAAGAGTAATATATTCTACAATCGAACTAAAGGCGAAATGGAACAGGCAGTTCTCCAAGAAAAAGTGGATAATACTTATGTATTAAGACCCTCGTTGATAACAGGTGGTAGGAAAGAAAAAAGAACTGGTGAGAAATTCGCAATAACCATTTTCAAATTCATCAATTATTTACTGATAGGCCCTTTCGCGAAGTATCAATCCATCAAGGCTGAATCGATTGCGGAGGCAATGATTCATCTTGCTAATAGTGATTCTGACAAATCAATAATAGAATCGGATAAGATTGAGGAAATAGGTAGTATAAACGCTTAGCAAATATACTAAGCGCTTATTCATTAATTTCTTTTGAATATGTATCGGGTAATGAAAATACCCTGTCTATCGCTTTCTCCACCATCACTTTCTACTGCACTGGTCACAAAGGCCATTTCCCACCCTGCTTTTACGAGCGCATTAATTCGGGGTACATTGTAAATTGCAGGCAAATAAAAGCGTCCTTAGATGGACAAAATCTATCGGTACCGTGAAAATATTATTGACCAAAGAATGCACAATATTTTAGTTAAAAAAGAGTGAGTTTAAGTGAATTGCTGTTAAAAACTCTTTGTGCAATAGTATGAGGTTTTGAACTGAGGTATTCTTAGTTGCAAGAATAAGAGTAGTTATTGTGTTTTTATTAAAATATGGCTAATCCCAGCCGAATCAGAACCTTCAATCTTCACTTTTGTAAGTAAGTATTTATGAATACTCAACAAGTTGTGGGTAAAATGTGGGGTACTTTACATAAAATCAGTGATCAATTCGTTACAACTGCATTATATGTTTATTGTAAAACAATTTGATAAAAAATTAAACTCAACTACTACGGAATGAATTCCGCAGGTTGAATGGTATCAGACTAAAGTCTGATGAAATTAATACTGTCTGAAGACAGTGGTTTTCTTTTTACTTCGTAAAAATTCATCCGACTTATGAGACCAACAAACCTCCCACAAATGCTCTTATCGAGTAATACAATTTTTAGTTCTATTCCGTTTTTAGCAAATGAAGCAACTATATATTGCTGATTATCAATGACTTAAAAATAATTAATGATAAAAGTGGCCTCGGCAAGAATCGAACTATCCATTGAACTACGAGGCCAATTTTTGTTTTATCAATCTTCTTCCTGCAGCGGTTTTAAAGTACTTTTCTCTTGTTCTCGCTTCTGCAACATTATCAAATTTTTCATAATAACCCAAAATCCATGGGGCATATGCTTTAGTCGATTTGGTTTTACCAGAGTTATGCTCTTGCAGTCTTATTTTTAAGTCTTTTGTGAGCCCTTTATAGAGGCTACCATTCTTTTCACTTTTTATTATGTACACAAAAACCATAACTTCTATTCCCCGCCCGTACCGAACGGTACGTTCGGGCGGGTATCCATTGAACTACGAGGCCAATTTTTGTTTTATCAATCTTCTTCCTGCAGCGGTTTTAAAGTACTTTTCTCTTGTTCTCGCTTCTGCAACATTAT
>JGI24005J15628_10001485_pt1 | contig 12481 bp, 28 predicted proteins | sample LinPmetageLP40_FD_15628 | JGI IMG/M metagenome (IMG submission 15628)
CGTCAGGGGTCATAGTGACAACCCCCAACTCGTCTATGAGATCCTTATTCAGCAGTGAGTACCGCGCGAATGACCCCAGGCCCCTCACCCTAATAAGGTCACCTATTCTGTGGTTTGTGTGTCGGTGGTCTCTATCCATTTAACTGCCTCTCTTCTCGTCTCAAACTTGTTAGACAAGAGGCCGAGGAATCTATGGGTTCCTCCTTCGGCCACACACCAAGCCCATTTCCAATCTGTTTGTTCGTTCATCATAAGACAGGTGGAGACACCCTTATCAGCAATGTCTGGAAATGACTCTATAGCAATTTTTGTTAGATAGCGATTCCGCTTTTTGGCAATTATGTCGTCTTCAGACATTGTGCCACCCTCTGGGCGTTCTTGCGGCTCTTCAGCAGAGATAACAAGCCAGTCTGCTTTCTGTAGTTTCTCTCCTAGTGTCGGCAAAATTTCAGAGAAGAAGTGCTCCTTATCTGATGCTTCAAATGTTTCAAATGGGCTCTTGGCCCTCTTGCCGCTCTTGAAAATCTTATAGACGTTCCAATTACTCACTATCGACTCCTGCTTTATGAATTATTATTGTTCCAATTAGAATAGACATTTTTAGCCCCTCTTCTTCCATGAATGGAAGAGCATTAAACTGACTAAACTTTTTTGAATGGTGAAACCAAGAAATCTTCCAGATGTAGATGTCGTCGTGGGTAATGTCTATACGTCTCTCCCTCTCACAGAGAAAACCTTTAGACCCCGTGCGGACATCTATTATCAGATCACCTACTCCTAATGTAACATGTTCTACCTGCTCTCGCAACTCATCAAGCATCACTTTCCACTATGGACCAAACGCCCCCGTTAAGTAAGCCAACAATCGCTTGTTCAATAAACGGAACATTTCTGTTTTCATTGTCAGTGGTTGGCCCAGACCAAAACATATCCCAGACCCAAATAGGCTCGTCGAAATCCCAGTTTTTCATTAAATCAAATCTAGAAACAAGCAACCCTAGGTCACCAGATTCCAAGTCTTTGATCAAGAGACCAGCGTGTAGATCGCTGCGCTTATAAGGGGGCACTCTCATACTTATAACTAGCTTCTACATTGCTGATAAGAAACCAGTTTTCATCAAGCTTCTGGCACGCATCAGCAAATTGGCTTGTTTTTTCTATGTCAAACTCATAAGACGGCTTTAAATTACATACATTACCGGGCAAATAAACAATCTTGCCAGAGGAAATAGTTGTCTCTGCTAGAGTTGTCTCAACTTCGTTAGTGTTCGGAACAAAATTTAATTGCAGTGTGCTGTTAAAAAGCAAACCAATAATTATTTTATTTATCATCTCTACTCCTGTTCGGCAGGCTTGATAAGCTCAAGGTTTATTTCTGCTACTCTTCGGATTTTAATCCAGTAGACTTTTGCAACTCTTTCACTACAAATTTCAGTTATCAGCCCTATGTCTCCTTCCGAGATCCCAAAAGAAAATAACCAAATTGGATACTTGTATTTGAGCCTAACTAGGTCGCCGACATTCATAAAACCAAATACTGACCAATGTTTTTTCTGGTAAACCATCTAAGATTCATTGTCTCAAAGCAATGAACTTTCATAAAGTTGGTCTTTTTGTCAACCTCCACAACTAATCCTGTAATTTTGCTAGCATAGTTTTTATAATAAATCCAGTCTCCTTGTTTCGCTTGCGAGAACTTTTCTGACCACAGATCGGGGATGGGGATTGTCATAGCCATAAAATAACCTTAAATCTTGATGCGGTCAATGATGTATGGATGCTCTAGTGAAAGATCCTTGTAAAGCTTCTTCATAATCTTCTTTACGATCTCGCCCACTTGGTCCTTAGCATCCTTCTTCTTAAGGAGCTTGTCAAGTTCGTCTTGGACCATCTTTTTCACATCGGTCTTGTCTTGACGGGTGAGTTCTTCTTTGATAATCTGTTTTAGTTTTGCTTTAGTAATCTTCATAGTAATCGTCCTCTTCATAATTAAGTAGTTGATTTGTTTAGTTGCGCCAACTTTCAAGCAGGAGTTTCATTTTCTTTACCTATGTTTGAGCGCTCCTGCCATTCAGCAGAAACTGAATCTTCTTCTATCGGGCCACCCTTGGCCCAAGTTCTGCAAGCACGCGCAGAATGACACTTAAAATGATGCATCCAGCAATAGCCGAGAAGCCCGTCATCATCAGATGTTTCACCCGGCATACATTCCAGCATCCGAGGAGAGATGTCAAAAGCAGTACAAACTCCACAGTTAGAAGCTTCTGCTGCTTCTTCGGTTGAGTCCCAATAATCTGCTATTTGCTCCCAGTAGTCACCGGGCTTATCTACATTTAGAGGGCCATACTGAATGTACTCAGTATGAATTGCGGAATCACGGTTCTTCGTGTTAAGTTCCAAGTCCTGCGTTGCCGGAGGGCAGACCAGATCAATTGCTTTTTTAAATGTGACTCGGACATCCTCATTTATAAATCGACGCCAATTTTCAAGTAGTAGTTTCATAATTATTCCTTTGGTCTAAAGAGCACAGAGGCATCCAAGATCCTTAATTTTCCTTGTTCATTTATCCCTATATTGCCATAACCCAGATCTTCGCTGTCTATCTTAAATTTAGAGATAGCTGAAGCAAGCTGGATGAAGGCTTTTTCGTTCTTTATTCCAAAATCAAAAATCTTTTGGTCTTTTGTTGCGTAAGGACCCTTCGCGGCATCTACAACATCGCTCCATAAGAGAAAAAGTTCATAATCTTTTATAGTTGCTCCCTTGAAGACAACATAGATGTTTGGAAAAGTCTTCTGTAACATAACACGCATTTGCTGTTCGTTTTTTCGGGTCAACACCTCGACAGCTTCTTGGACAATCCACTCCCAATCATCAGCGTGAGCAAATGTCTTTGGAAACAAATCAGGGTAAGAATTGGCTGTTTCGGACTCTATCTTGTTCATCCAATTGTTGCGAGGATCTTTCGATAGCTTGATGACATGGTCCTCATCTCCTTTTGGCTTGAAGACAACACGGAATGCTCCTGAGCCTGCTTGTTGAAAATCAGGACCCATAAGGGCTTCTCCACCTTGCGCTTCTAATTCCTCTAACCAAGGGAAGTAAGCTGCCTCATTTTCAGTCAAGAACTTTCGCCAATTTTCAAGTAGTAGTTTCATTTCTTTACCAATTCCTTATTAACTATGTCGTAGCCTTCGACAACACCAAGATTGATGTAATCAAAGCCATCTAATAGACAGATCTTCTGTTCTGCGAAAGCGCCACCACCAGCGTGATAGGCACAAGTCTGTCCGACAATCTCGGTAAATAAGGCAGGAATAGACTCCTGTGGCATTGTTTTGAGGTGAGCATTATAAGAGGCAAGTTCCCCTCTCAAATCAAATTCGGTTCCTCGTGAGCCGATTGCCTGAATGTGGGACATGTAATCGTGGACCGCTCTGAATTTTGCGTTCGTAATTTCGTCAAATACATCATGTTCGGCGTCAATTGTGGCAACTTTCATCTTTCCAGTGCTCTTTACCGAATCCCTTAGCTCTGCTGCTGTGTTGTAGGGATGATAATCAACAAATTCTATGTCCACTCTACTTGAGATCCTCTTAAACATTTTTTCCAAAAAGGGTGTCATGGCTTGGAAGTGCGGGACTGCCCTCTGTTCAAACTTGGGAGCAGCTAAATAGGCATCGCCAACCAATTGTGCGTAGAGATCCCAGCCCTGTGGACCGGGTTTCAGCATCATTTTTTCGTTTATCTGTTCTTCATCCAGATAGGCACGCCAGTTTTCAAGTAGGAGTTTCATCTTATATCCTCAAGCAAAGTTTTTTAGTTTATTTTCTAACACTTTCAGTTTTGCGTTGTTCAGTTGTCTTACCATTTTAGGATATAAACAACCGCCAAAGTGTTCTATTAGTTCTTCTTCTGTTGGTTCTAGACGAACAGTCTCGTAGGCTTCATCTTCAGTGTTGAAATTATAGTCAGAATCTTCTGGATCTAACATTCCCCAAGACTCAATATCTTCCCACTCTTTTTCTCCCTCTGTATCCCAATAAGAACCATCTGGTTCAAAAAACACCGCAACATGCCCAACCATTCTTTTGTTTTTAGTCCACAAATGTTTGTTTACAGCCGCCACTAATGTACCTTCTCCATCAAAAAGAACGTTATTGATTGCTATTGCTGCCTCCGCACAAGCACCACTAAAGCCCTCTAAACTTGCTAGTTCTAAGATTTTAAAAACAGTATCTAAGTCTTCTTGAGTCTCTGGAGCACCTTTTAGAATTCCGGGGTCGTCTATGGTTTCGTTTATAAATTTATTCCAATTTTCAAGTAGGAGCTTCATCTTATTATCTTCGCTTCCCAACTTGATATTTTGGAAGGGGTTATCCCGCCGCGCGGGGCTGAGAACTTTCTTACATCTAGTACATCCTCCCACCACACACCATCAACGGAAATGTTCTCGCTATACAATAAAGTAATATAATCATCTACCATCGCCTGATTAATTTTGGTTCCAATTGCAGATTGCATCTTTTCCGTTGGCACAAATGATTTTTTTACTTTAATTTCCTCGCCATAGTCCAGAGCCTCCAGTTCGGCTTCTTCGCGAGAGCGGAAACTCATTGTCATCTCATCTTCCATTTCGTCATCATAATACGATACTTCATAAGTATCCGATGGCTCTAAATATCCTTCCTCTATGCCCCAGTTGTATATTGGAGACATATCAGAGATTTTATGGAAATCAATAAACTTGCCATCGTCTTTGTGCAAATGCTGAACCTTGCCTGCAATCCGTGCAATCTTCTGCCAATCTTCAATATACTCTTCTGTGGTAACTGAGAGTGCCGTAGCCTCATGGCTATGCTGGGACTTTTTCGATATGTCCATCTCCCCAGTATGAAACACGTCTGGTATATGAATGATAGGCACAGAAGATTCTTCTTCGTTCAAATACTCTCGCCAATTTTCAAGTAGGAGTTTCATTTCGTCAACCCCTGTTTTGAACTAAGCCATTCAACAATTTTGACTGCCCCTTTATCCCAGACACAACCAGAAGCCACGTCCCAAGAATAATACCAATTTAGAAACTTTGCCTCGTCCTGCTGATAAGGGCATATTTCTATGCCACCGTAGTCTATAGAAACCCGCTTCCAATCAATTCCACGATCGGAATAATTTTCTGTCCCATATTCGTAGTCAAAGTCCGACATTTCTTCAGGTGTACTTAATTTCAACACTCGATCATAAGCATCTTTCTCGTTAATTGTAGCATAGTTAAGTTCAATTTTATAGATGTGTTTCATACTGTTAATATAATCCGATGGTAGCTCTCTTCTTGACCACTTTAACCATTCATCACCACATCCATACCAAAGACCCTGGGGTTTAAATCCTGTTTTTTGTTGAGAAGACTCTAAATTTTTCATTTCACCGAACGGCACACGAGTTAGAAATGTCTTTTCATCTGGATTGATAATATAATTAAAAATTGAATCGTCTTCAGTTAAAAACCTATTCCAATTTTCAAGTAGGAGTTTCATTGTTATTCCTTTTTTGAGACCTTTACATTGGAATCTTCGGGAGGATCTGACTCAAACCCCGGAAAACGTAGTCCGTTTCTCACTATAACTTTCACCTGCTCGGGTCCGTCCGAGAACATAAAATTATATTCTTTATTTAGGTCCAAAACAAGGTCAGCCATTCTGTAGTTGCTTCTGGATTTCTCCAAAGAAGTGATTCGCAGGACTTTTAGCAATTCTCCTACTGACATCTCTACTCTTGTGTCAAGATCAAGGATGCCTTGGGATTCATGTTGACCTATTTTATCCACCGAGACAGAAGAGTTATCAAATTGCCCCTCTAACCGGTCTGTAGTAAAGCTTAAACCACTCATTCCACGAACAGGTTGTTCTTCACAATTAACAAAAGTCAAGATTACGGGCACTTGTTCGATGCCTGACTTCATAGCAGCCATAGATCGTGCGCGCCCGGCGTGGGAAATTACCTTATCTACATCGTCGCCGTAACATTTCTTGATAACGAGAGATAGTTTGCCGGCTTTCGCCTTATCAAAACCGCCCGGCATCCCAACAATGTAGTCGGATCTGCCTTCGATGTCAGCATCGTCCTGATAGGTTAGGGTCAAAAAGTCTTGAGGGTCCATTGAGACCGTGAAGTTAGAATCGTCGGATTCGTTAAGTGGAACGCAATTTGGAACCATTCGGCCACCTTTGTTCTTAAGTCCAGCTTGTTTGTAGCCGTCCCAGCACTTTTCAGTCAAGACCTCCTCTTCGTTGATAAACTTTCTCCAATTTTCAAGTAATAATTTCATTTTATCTTCTACAAAAGCGAGATAGGTCTTGCTTTGTGTCTTTGGTTTTGCAGGTATTTTCTACGACTTCGTCCATCTTTAACTTCTGGACCGGGATAACCCAAACCATCTCTTCAACAACAGCCATCCCAGGGTAGTATTCTACATCAACTCCCCACAAAACTCCAATGATTTCTTCTTTTTTATTGTAGATTACAGAACCAGAACAGCCAAACCACCCGTAGGTGTGTAGCATTATCTGAGTTCCGGCACCATTTTTCTGCTCATAACCGGCGACTCTGCCACGAATAGACATCAACTGGTGGCTTGAGGGGTAACCAGAGTAAGAAATCTCTGTTCCCACTTCTGGAATGTCGGAAGTTATCTTGAAAGACATCGGTGTGATGGTTTCAAATGGAGTCAATAACATAAGAACGGCGATATCAGTTGTTTTATCAGACCAAACGAGGATTGCTTTCTTTGACTCTTCGCCCTTCTTTACGATATAATCAGAATAAACAGGCCCGTCAGCGACATGCTGTGCTGTTAAAATGAAGTGAAAGTCTTTATGTTTGATGTAAGAGCCAGATCCGTGTCCACCGCCCTTTGTGAAAACGCGAACCGCAGCAGTGCGAACCTTGCGTTCTGTCATAGACATACTTGCATCAGAGACAATGAGGGCAACAGTTTGATTTGAAACGGCTTCGGTGATGAGATCCTCAGCACGAGCGACGCCACTCAAAGCAAAAACGAGAGCAAATAAGATAGATTTTAGTTTAAACATGTTATAAGAGTTCCTTTATAGACTCCCAAACACATAATAACGGGAGCGCACACTTAAATAGTCCGCAAACCCCTATGCCCGTAATCAAAGCACGCAAAAAATTTATCTTCTTTTATTGCCTATTTTGCCGCAACTTTTTCTTGCGCTAAAAGTTTCCACCTCCGCATCGTCAAAACCACCACTACAAGCGCATTCTCAAACACACTAAAAATTACAATTCGTAGTAGACCCAAAAGGTGCCCAAATTGTCAGAATTGCAGTCAAGCTCATAGATATTCCCAGAAGTTCGCCAGTAGCCATCTTCATGCTTCTTCATTGGCAAGCTATAGCTGCTATCATGGTCGTGAATAAAGAAGTCTATTGCCGTCCACTCTTCCAAATCAATAGTAGAAGCCTCCACATAGGCGGAATAACGGGACTCATTATGAGAACACGTCCACTCTTCGATAGGATACAGCGGCTCTCCACTATCATAATAGGCAATGTCGCCGCCACAGCCTACCGAGAATGCAATTAAAAAAGTTTTCCACGTCACAGTGCCTCCAAAGAAATTATCTGGCTTATACTACTATCATAACGCACGCGCGGGAGGACCGCAAGGCGGTATTTCTAAATCATTGTAGAACTCTGTCTGGCTTATAGACAGCCTCAACCAGAATACCACGCACTTCTGGGGTATGATGCTGGGATGTAACACTATCCCATAGCCTACTTGCCGGAAATAATCGTGTTTTAACACGACCAAATCCCCAACCTCTACTGAAGCTGGGGATTCTTGTGTTCTCGACATGTGGTGCGTGGGAGCCTTCTAACTCACAATCGGCGAATTACGAAGTCTATTGCTCTCGGGTCAGCGTCAGTTTTGGCGAGCGCTGCGCGAGCGGCTTCGGGATCACCTGTTCCGGGCTCAGGCATTCTACTACGGGAACCATCGGGATACATCATCTCATCATAGAGACCTCTTGCTATCAGGAAACTATAGATCTCGTTTACCCACTGATCAAACCCCTTTGGGGGCTTTGGGGGATTGCTTGCAGCTTTCTGCATTGCCTTTATAAAGACACGGTCACTGCTTGGATCTAGATCCTTGTCCGCATAGAATTGCTGTAGACCTGCTTCGCCGGCTACTGTTCTAGAAGCACCTGCTTCCTGCATGTTCTCAATCTCTTCCATTATGATTGCTTTTAATCTTTTTTTCGTTATTTCCATCTTGTTCTCCTTGTGCGGCTACGGTTAGCAGGTGTAAATAGTTTGTGTTTTGTTCTCGGGTGTAGAATTGGGAAATTTTTACCGGGGGTTTTTATCTACACGATGAAATCTTGTCTAGGTGGCTGGGATGTGCGAATCTTTGCCCACTTCCTTCACTTCCTTNCTTTAAGGTGACCTGCTCTCCGAACATTTCATCTATCTCCACGTTTACCACTAGAAAAACGCCTTTGTCGCGTTGTCCATCGTTATGCTTCTTGTATTTCACAAGGTCTCCTATTTGCATTTTTTTACTCCTGGGTTTTTTTTAGGTAGGTGTTTGTGTCTGGAACTTTTTACCGCGAAATGCCGGGTAAGCTAGGGGGCATAATCTCGGATTTTGGCGGCGGTGGTGTGAACGTATCTGCGCCGCTTTTTGCGCGTCCCCCGGCTATAGGGACTTACCCTCCGGGTAGGGGGGAGGGGGACCCCCCCTGTTATTATAACACAACTAAACGGTCTTGTCAAGCTATTTTGGCCTTATCTCTCGTATAGGGCGATGGGCTATTGAATGCCCTGGTAGTGGGCCATCTCAAAATCAGCTATTCCCGCCCGGCTTGGCCGGCCCCTGCTCGTTAATGAAGTCGAACAGATCTTCAAGGTGATTGATGGTATTGATGGTAGCGTCTGTTGCTGGGTGGCTGGCGCTCATTCCGAGCAGGCCAAGGCAGTATATGAACTTCTCGTCAGTGTCGCGATACTCGGCGGCGTTGGCGGAGGTGGCGAGAGCGGTGAGTGGGCCGGGAGTCAGGGTCGGGAGGTTCTTCACGGTGTGTCCTGTCCTGGTTGTGTCCAGGCTTGGGTGGTCGGGGTGAGTGCCGACGAATGCCAGGACGAGACAGCGCCCGAAGTGGGGCAAGACCTCTGCGGTGGCGGTGACCGCCCAAGTGTCAAAACAGCCGCCCCAATGGGACTCCATCGCGGCTCGGATATCCGCCCTGCGCGCCCAAGGCTCTCCGAAAGATGCAACCTGCGCGTCAGCGCCGTCCTGATCGCAACCGTTGCGGAGGATAACGTAGTCGGCGACAGAATCGTCTACGAGGGCTTCGAGGTTGTTGAAGGCTTCACGGATGAAGAGGGGGTGAGTCATGTTCTTTCTCCTACACCTATAATGTAACCTGTTTTGATGGTCTTGGCCACCGCCGATGGGTTCGTTGTGTCATCTGGTGACAGGTGGCTTTCTCACCCGCTCGCTGTCACCATCCCCATAATCAGCGCTTGCTCCAGACCGTGCAAGGTGTTTTCTTCGCAGACCGGGCACTCGTATGCTTCAGCGTCGGGCTCACACCCGGCGTGCTCGTCCACCTCGTCGCAAGTTTCGCAATAGCCGGCGGTGTTGCATCCATGCATCAGTTCTTCAAGGTATTCGACTGGCAGATTCATAGTGTTGCTTATCCTCGTTGTGTTTGCGATCTTCAATCTATCTCTCGTATAAGCCTATGGGCTATTGAGTGCCCTGCTGGTGGGCCTTCTCAAAATCACCTATTCAGCCAAGTGTCAAAGCATTCGTAGGGTAGCCCCATAGACTCCATCTGGTCCACATAGTTCTGATAACGTTCTTCCAGGGTGCTCATCTTATCTCCTTCTCATCAAATATAGCATTTTTAGCCGTTGCTGTCAATGCCTTGCTGGTCGGTAATGCGGACGATTTCTGTCCTTGACAATGTGGCCGAGATGGGTGCAAATACAACCGCACTTCCCGACCACACGCCAACGAACCACGCCTTAAAAGGCTATTCACCAAACTTTATAGAATTGTCAAAGAATGTAAACGCACCTATTACACTACAATCAAACCATCTCTACATGCATAACTACTACTGTCAATAGGTGTTCTCTTCTTATGTTATGCTCTCCTCTTACTACTGGTAATGTAACCTATCCTCTTCTTCTTGTCAAGGGGTTAAGGTTTATCTTTTTACGAGTTCTCGGAAGGAAGATTCAGCCAGCCTTGAACTCCACCATGATCTGATCGTGCTCGTCGATGACCTGGGCACGGGCGAAGCCGCCATCCCTTGCCATCGACATTGCGAAGGCGAAGGGGAGGCCCTCGCGGACGGTCCAGGGACCAGCGATGCTTTCCCAAGTAATCAGTGCGAACATTGTCTCTCCTTTCTTACATGTAATGTAACGCGCTGCCGTTAGTGTGTCAAGGGGTTAGGGTTATCTTTTTTTGGAGTCTCGGACCCGGAACAGTCCTACATTCTAAAGAGGGTAATAGCACCGGAACGGGAGCCGTCGAGGCTTGCGACCTCAACCGAGGTGCCGGACTCCGCGCCACGGAAAGCGCGCTTAATTTCAACAGCAGACGCCGGCGTGCCATTGAGCATGAGCACGGGCGGGTCAGCCTTCGCAGCCTTCGCAGCGACGACGACCTCAGTATCGATTGCCTTGAGTTCCATGGCGGCATCCAGGGCAGAGACCTCACCAGCGGCTACGCGGGTGAAGAGGGCAGCACGGAGGGCGTCCGCATCGAGAACCTCGACCACTGCCGGGGCGCTGTCGCCTCCGAGGCGCTGGACCGCGAATGCGATCAGGCGGTTGGCGTTGTTATCACCGGCGAGAGGGGCGGTGGTTCCGACGAGGTTCAGGACGAAGAGGTTAGCCATGATATCAACTCACTTGCTTGGGGATTGGAGGGGAGTCTGTCTCCCTCTCACTCTTGTAATGTAACCGGTTAGGTCAGTCTGTCAAGGGGAAGGTGGAAGGAAAGTTTAGCCTTCGTAGCCGAGTTCGACATTGCCGTCCTGCGCGAAGTTCTCGGCGGTTGACAGCAGAACAGTGTCACACACCCACGAGGTCTTCCCGTTCTCGTGGATGCGCCAAACCCGACCACCACCAAGCCCGGCAGGCTCGGCAGCGTAGCCTACGACATTGCGTGGCTGGCGGTTGGAGCGAGTGTCAATCAGTAGGTCGCCATGGAGCGACGGTAGGAGCTTCTTCTTCTTCATTCTTTTTATTCCTTCTTGTTACTCTTGTAATGTAACCTGCTGTGGTTGGTCTGTCAACCGCTTTCTGCTACGATCTTTGTCTTGGAGTGTCTCAGAGAGCCGGGGTTTTGTGGTCGGGATGGGGGTGGGGTTTGTTACAGCGTGTGGATAAGGGCTTCCCCCGCACCGTTGATGAACTGAATGTCCATCGCAGCTTCCACACCTTGTGTCTCGTGAATGTGCCCGAAGAAGTGGGTTCCGACCTTGTGGTCAGTCCAAGTCAAAGCGGTGGTCAACTGTCCAACCCCACCGTGAGCGCTGTTGTTCAGGATCCCCGCAGGAGGCGCATGGGTCACAAGCACATCGGGGTTGACAGCCATAGTGGCTTCCACGATGGGCGCGAAGTCAGAACCGTGGGTCTCACCGTTCCACTCACCCATGAGGTAAGGAACTTCCCTGAACCCAGCGAAGGTCTTTCCGTTCACAACCGCAGCACCTTCGTCCATGTCGAAAGCGATGCCACCGGCATCCCGAACCAACTGGGCAAGGCTGATGTAGTCGTGGTTCCCGCCAACTGAAATCAGTGGGCGACCATCCAAGAAGGAAGCGATGCGAGCACCAAGATCCTTCAGGATAGCCCAGCGGTTCTGGTAGCGAACCTCTTCGGGGCGGTCACCACGGGTCTTGTTGGGGAAGAAGTCTCCGGTGTCTACCCAGACATCGAAGCCGCCCGCTGCAAGGGCTGCAAGGACCTTGGGGTAGTTGCCGTGGATGTCGCTGGTGTGTAGAACCTTCATTGTATCTCCCTCTCACCCCTATAATGTAACCCGTTGCGGGGAAATCGCAAGGACTATCTTGTCTCGGTTTGTCTCAGTCGGTGAACGCCCACGAGCGGATTCGGAAGGAGCGGAACCCGCCAGCGTGGACGGCAGCGTGGACCTCGGCGTCCTGGCGGTCGTCATTGACGAGCACGCGGAAAATATCGGTGCGGCTCTCGCCGCCGAAGCCGGTCGTGGTGAAGGTGATTCGTGCGGTGCGGAACATTATCTCTCCCTTTCATACCTATAATGTAACCCGTTCTGAGGATTTGTCAAGTCACGGAATGTCTCAGAATCCAAAATCTTCACGGGCTTGCTTGAAAAGCACCGCCATCTCTTCCAAGTGGTCATCGACGATACATTCAGCGTGGGCGATGCTCAGGCAGTCACGGGTGAT
>JGI24005J15628_10001487_pt1 | contig 12479 bp, 13 predicted proteins | sample LinPmetageLP40_FD_15628 | JGI IMG/M metagenome (IMG submission 15628)
TGGTTACAATTCAAGGGCAAATTCAATTTGGAAATGTAAGTAGTCCGTCTGGTGGAGTTACATTAAGTTTACCCTTTAGTATGGATACTACTAGTGCTGAAGGCTCAAATGTTGGTGGGGGTGTTCTTAGAATGTACAACGGAAATGCAGCAAGTGGTGGTCTATACTTATGGGGAGTAACAGTTTTTAACACTAGTAACAAGATAACACCAGAGTGGGTAGTAAGTGGTGGAACTACTGTACCTCATGTACCCTCATCTAACGAATATCTAATATTAAGTTTTTCATATATGACAGCATAACAAATTAACCCTAGTGGATTCTAGGGTCGGACAGTCCAACCAAGCCAGAGGAGATAAATCATGGCATTAACAGAAGAAACCCAACAAGATAAATTAGAGATCGTGGGTGATTTTAAAATGGTTCAAGTCAGAACCGCAACGGTAATCAAACGTGACGATGTTGAGATTAGCCGTTCATTTCACAGGCACGTTGTTGCACCAGATGCAGACATCTCAGGCGAAAGCGATGACGTAAAGGCTATCTGTGCCGTTGTACACACAGACGCAATCAAGACCGCCTATGCTGCACATCTTGCAGCTTTAACACCTGAGTAACCTTAACATGGAAATGCAAGTTGACATACTCTGGAGTGGCGCATTAACCGCCACTCTTGGCTTGCTCGGCTGGGGTCTACGTGCCTACATTGCCGAAGTCCAAAGACTTCAAATTCTACTCAACCGTACTCGCGAAGAAATGGCCAAAGAGTATGTTACTAAAGCAGAGGTGTATAATGATATGTCTCGCGTCATGGATCGCCTCGATGCTCTTGACGCAAAAATAGATCGTTTGATTGAAGGACGATAACTTCTCAGACGCAGTGTAAGATGGCTTTGTCAATATAGGAGTACATCATGGCATACGGTAAAAAAGCATCCAATAATAGTAAGTATGGAACTGTTATTGCGGGTAAAGCAAAAGCGAAGAAGAGCAAAAAAGCTCGCAAATGACCCCAAGCAGTAAGGTCAAAGCCATCGAAGGTCTTACGAAGTCTACGGGTTGGAACGTCCTCAAGCAGTGCATGGAAGAAGAAATACTGCAAGCCGCAATGGCTATCGCAGAAAGTTCTACCATGCACCTTGATGAAATCAACTTCAGACGCGGTTCCATATGGGCCGCAAAGACAATGTTAGATTTACCCGAAAGGTTGCGGATGAAGCTAGAAGCTGAAACCGCACTCGCCCCAAAGGACGACAAGTCCTCATTATAGGGCGCATAGTCGCGTCATAAATTAACAGACCCCGCCGAGGCTGGGCAAGGAGAATAAAATGGCACAACCACAATCACCCGAACAAATGTCCGCGATGGTAGACGGCATCGCCGCCAAGAGAATGGGCGTAGCACCAGCAGAGGCCGCACAAGCCGCCCCAGCACCAGCACCAGCAAAAGAAGCTCCAAAAGAAGAAAGTACGCAGGGCAAAGCCGCTGCAAAAGGAAGTCCCGAAACTGAAGGCGATAAGATTGGCGCTGAAGCCGTCCTCTACGAAATCGAATTTGGTGAAGGCGACAAACGAAGTTTAACACCACAACAAATCAAATCGACATTCGACCGCTACAGCGCAATGAATTACAAGAATGCGCAGTACAAGCCAGTAATGGATTTGATCGAGCGTCACATGCAGCAGTCTGGGGAAAACCCAAAACAAATGGCCGAACGCATGACGGCGATGCAGAAAGCACAGCAATCTAATCCACAGATGGGAAATACAGAAGGCGATAGGTCTGGCCCTCCATATGAGAAGGCCGCTCAAAAAGGTGACTTTGACGCCACGCTCACAAAGTGGGAAGAGGAAAATGCTGCGTCTTTGCCACCTGGCTATCGCGACATGATGGTCAACTCTCAAGCGCAAGCGCAATCACAGCAAGGCGAAATTGCTCAAATGAAGCAAATGCTCGCTCAAGTCTTGGCTCAATCTCAGGGTAATGTTCAGGCCGCCAAAGAAGGTATGGAGCAGGGGCAGACCAAACAGGTATCTGCAATACGCCAGCAAATATCAAACAACATTGACCGCGCCCAACAAGCACTCAAGCTCCCAGACGAAAAGGCGCAAGACTTTATGGTCTTTGCGGCAGAGCGCGGCTTTACAATGGAAGACTTCGCAGACTTGCAGCTCACGGCTAAAGTTATGACAGACTTCAAAAACAATATGGACGGCCCAGAGATGCAGCGGATGCGAGATATTGCAACCAGACGCCAAGCATTCACTGGTTCGCTCGGATCAACTCCAGCCGCGTCTGGCGCAGTGGAGGGGGTAACTCCGCCAGAAGGAGATCGCTTCGCAGCGTTTACCCAGAACGCCATGGACAAACGGAACATGGGGTAAGGACATTGGCAAAGAAAACAGTTGACGCTCCAAAAGGATTTCATTGGATGAAATCTGGATCAAGCCTTAAATTAATGAAGAACCCATCAACAGGTTACAAACCTCACGCTGGTGCCAGCAAGAAGGCGTCGTTTGAGGTTCAGAAGGTTCATAAGAAATAAAGGCTNTTAGGGTATGTCAAAGACAAAAAAGAAATGTAATGTTTCATTGTCTGTGGGACGCGGGGAAAAGAAACCCGCGTCTCAAGGCGCTGGCTTAACTAAAAAAGGCAGAGCTAAGTACAACAAAGCATGTGGCTCAAAGCTCAAAGCACCACAGCCCAGTGGCGGTAGTAGGAAAAAGTCTTACTGTTCTCGATCCGCAGGGCAGATGAAAATGCACAACATCTCATGCAGCAAGACGCCTAAGAAGCGTATATGTGCAGCCCGTAGACGCTGGAAGTGCTGAACGGGACGAAAACCTTTTAAAACCAAGTTACACTACTCTCAATGCCATCACGGTTGCGCTACGGCCTGACTAGGCAGCAACAGGGCTACGCGATGTTAATGACCGCGCTGCTCGCTGAAACCGTAAACGCAACAGCCTTTCATAAGGAGATTTTCTCATGGCTGCTATTCAAGGACTGCGCGGATCAGGCGAGTTTTCGACTGACTTCCGCCCCAAAAACTACCGTGAATTATTCACGCTCATGGAGCCAAATGGTAACGCACCGCTTAACGCATTGCTTGCTATGGGTTCTTCCGAACCAACAGACGATCCAGAGTTCAAGAACTTTCGTGATGAACTTCCAGATCGTAAGTTAAAAGTAAACGGTGCTGTAGCTTCTACATCTACAACATCAATTACTATTGACGCTTCTGACGACAACAAATTCGCAATTAACGGCGCTATCGTCGTGAACAGCGAAACTTCTGAAGTTATGCACGTTACTGCCGATTGCACAGCAACCACGCTGACAGTTGCACGTAACATTGGCGGCACATCTCACCAGATTGCTGACAACGCAGAACTGTTCATCGCTGGATTTGCAGCGGCTGAAGGTGGAACAAGCCCCACCGCGATCTCTTTTGACGCGACTGTGGCATCAAACTTCTGCCAAATCTTCCGTACTGCTTTTCAAGTATCGAACACATTGAACTCAACTTTCTTGCGCACAGGCGACAAGATGGACGAGGCAATGACGAAGGCACTGAAGCTACACATGTCTGACATCGAAAGAGCTATGTTCTTTGGTATCAAGCATGAGAGCAATGGCTCAACTGCTACACCAACTCGCTTCTCTGGCGGATTGTTGAACAGCTTGACCAACGTTGTCGATATTGCAACAGACTTCGCCACTTACGGTGGGTCTGGTGCTGGTAAGATGCCAGAAGAAGGCTTTGACAGCTTGCTGATCGAAACCATCTTTAAGTTTGGCTCTAAGCAAAAGATCGCCTTTGTTGGCGAGAAAGTTGCAAACCACCTCCAGCAGTACGGTAAAGACCGCTGGCAGCCAACTGCACTCGAAGGTGCGTATGGTGTGAACCTCACACGTTACAACACTTTCGCAGGCGACCTTATGGTTCACTTGCACCCGCAGTTCCGCCAAGTACCAGGCATGAAGAACTCGATGATCGTTGTCGATTTCCCATACCTGTCTTACCGTTACCTTGAAGGACGTGACACTCAGTTGCTGGAAAATCGCCAAGCTGCTGATGCTGACAGCGTCAAGCACGAGTACATGACCGAATGTGGTCTTGAGCTTTTGCAAGACAAAGTCCACGCCCACATCAAGAACTGGAACGTGCGCACAGCGTAGGGACGACCAGACTGAACTTCTAGTTCATTATAGGGGGCGTAACGCGCCCCCTATTTTATTGGAGACATCACATGGCAAAAGCAGATACCCCCACAAAAAAAACAACGGCGAAACGCGCCAGAACTGAAAAGGGTCACTACATAAAAGACGACCCTTCGACACCAAATGTAAACGAGGCTTATGAGACCGAATACGTTTGGTTCGAAAGCCGCGAGTCGGAACCCTCAATGTTCCCTGTGGCTGGCATTAGTCCTATCAGAAACTTCAGCAACAACAGGCTTGAGTACAAAGTAGAGGCGAGCGACGTCTCTCGCTTTGAGATGAACCACTTTGTTAAAAACTCACGGGTTGTAAGAAAAGGGTAATCAATGGCACAGAGTAACGTAAATCCTCATATCCGCGATGGTAACTCACCACTAAGCACTTTGGCCTTACAGGCACTTCGAAGGTACGGGGATTTTAACTCTGGATCAGTTGATGGCGACGTGATGGGCATGTTCGTAGAATTTGCGAACATGATTATCGACGAAGTTAGAATGCACCCTTATCACGACAATGTGGCGATAGATTATTATCAGTCTGCCACAGACGTCCGCTCAATAGACGATCAGATAATCATAGCTGGTCTGCTGTACCATTATGCGGCTCAACAGGGCAGCGACAAGTTGCAGATATATACACCTCAGTTTCAACGCATTCTTAACCAGCAGATGTGGAACAAGTTTAACGGCAATACGAAGCTACAACTTCGTACAGTCGATGGGGGTACAAACAAAAGAAATATCAACGGTGCAATTACCAGCACTAAGAATGGAACGGTAAGCTACTAATGTCTGGAACTCGCGCATCGTCAGGGGTTAGCACTAAAAGTTTTGTTTATGAAAACTTTCAAGGCTTAGACACCTCCCGTGACATTACCTCTCTTGATACTGGCAAAGAACAACATCTCTCAAAGATCAATAACGCCACGTCTGACTGGCGTGGGCAGATCGTTAGAGATGCGTCTTGCTTGCGTCGTGGTGGTGAGTTTCGCGTTCAGCACGTTCGTTTTTTTGGTAAGAACGAATTAGTCTGGGCTGAAAGAACTGGGTCAGGCGTTAACTTTAGATCAGAACGTAACCATGTTTTAGAAGGCGTACACCCCGCAGCATCTATTGTTAGCTCTACTGTATTTAACCAGATGGTTATTTTCGCATCTCGCGCAAGACCAATGTATAACTATGATGGCATCAACTTTAAAAGAAACAACTCACCCGCAGCCGACGAGCTAAGACCATCTTACTGCACGTCTGTGCAAAGACGTCTTGCAGTTGCGGGCATCCCTGGGCGAGAAACCCAGGTACACCTCTCGCGCGTTGACCAAGACCAGATATTCCCAGACGACGAAGCCGCAGATACAACGTCTGTATTACGTGCTGGATTTATTGACGTCGCTAATCTTCTAGGTACAGCCGACCAGATTACTGGTATTGGTTCTTTTGAGCAAAACCGTTTGGTCGTCTTTACGTCTGACAAAGCTATTGTCTTTAGGGTAGACCCCGACATAACCAACTGGGTGGTAGATGACAGTGCGAATATCAACATTGGCTGCGTCTCTCACAACACCATAGTAAACGCGGGTACAGACCTTCTGTTCTGCTCTCGCTCTGGCATACACTCAATCAAGAGATCAGAGGAAAATGGCATCCTCGTCTTCAGCTATTCGATGTCTGACAAGATCGATATATTGTACCGCGAGCTTTTCAAAACAGTAGCAGACCCAGAAACAATCAGTGCAGTCTTCGATCAGGATACAGCGCAGTACCATGTGTTTTTTCCACAAGGCAGCGGTACAACAACCAAGCGACTTACCTTGGCCACTAATCCAGAAGGCGGGCAAGCCCAACCTAAGTTTAGTACGGGTGACTTTTTAAATGCGGCTTGTGGTGCATTCCTTGGCGGCAAAATGGTGCTTGGAACTAATGGCGGTGTCTATGAAGTTCTTGAGGTTGAGGAAGAAAGAGAAGGCGCATTTACCCCAGAGATGGAAGTCATAACTCCCTTCCTCTGGCATGGAAGCCTTATGGATACGAAGGAAACTACCAGCGTTATTTTACAGGCGACTGGCAAAGGAATTATTGAAATGGATGCCATTGACATAGATGGCAAAGTAATTGGCTCACTGGTCATCGAGGTAGACGATACCTCGGACGACAACTACTTCGAAGATGTGCCATTATCCAGCCAATACGAACGCAAGTGGTCGCATCGCTATCTGGCAGCGCAGTACCGCTTCAAAACAAAGGGCGGCGGTGGCTTGCTTAGAATTATCGGCTTTGCCGTTACTGTGAGGGTATAAAATGGCGCGTATAAGACAACAATATCCACAGAACTACGGTAGTTCTGGGAACATCAACACAGAGTTTGAGAACCTTGTTAGGTACATTAACTCTGCTGAACTTGGAAACAATACAGTGGGAGAGCTTCTAAGCAAGCTCTTCGATGCTAATGGTGTCTTTGACGGGCCAATCGAATTACGCAAAGATAGCAGTGCTGGCATACAGTATCGAGTTGGTGAATACGCAGATACGATCACAGGCTGGATATCATTAGCTACTCTTGCGGAACTTCGCGGAGAAGCTGGTAAAGACTTCGGTACGATTGGCGCTCCGATCTTACACACACGGGTTGATTTTACATCAACTAATTCTCAAACAGTTTACAATTACGCACACGATGCAACAGACGAATTACTTGTTTACAAAGCTGGTGTTCTACAGCGCGAAGGTGCTTCCTTCGACTACCAAAAAAGTGCCACAGCGGGAACTGCGTCTGCGGGTGCTGTAACGTTTAACGCTGGTAACAGCACAGGTACTGTTATTGGTATATTTAAAATACGTGCATCAGCGATTACTGGGTACACAAGAACCGACACAGTAACGACTGGCAATCAGGCTGTTTTTGCTTTTGTCCACACAGAAGAAACGAAGCTACAAGTTTACAAGAACGGTATCTTGCAACGTGAAGGCGGTTCTTTTGACTACACTTCAAGTTTTACTGGTAACACGATTACGTTTAACTCTGCTGTGTCATCGGGCAATACGATTACAATTCTTACAGTTGAGAACACGTCTATCCAAGCCGTAACTGGCATGATGTTTGAAGAAAAGTTTGTTGATTCAGGGTCTGGCTTAATTAAGTTTGACAAGATTAGCATAGCCGACAATGCAATTACACAAGCAAAGGTTGCTAATTTAGTCTCAAATCTTAGCGCTAAAGCAAAGCTGACAGTTTCACAGTCAACGCCATCTAATTCGGCTTCTGGTGATTTGTGGCACGATACGTCTGTTACGCCAAACCAGCTAAAGTTTTATGATGGCTCTCAGTGGTTACGGACTTCTCCCGATAGTTCTCTTCCAACATTTACAACTGCCAACTCTGGCAACTTTGTAAAGGTAAACGGGACAGGAACCGCTCTTGAGTATGGCACCATTGATCTATCGTCTGTTGTTGCAATTACTCAAAAAGGCGCTGCTAACGGAGTTGCGTCTCTTGATAGTTCTGGTCGTCTGCCTTCGTCGCAGCTTCCAGTCGTTCTTTCTTCTGACAGTCTTTACACGTCAGTAGCGACACCAGGGAACCAAGGCTACAAGGTCAAGCGCATCTATCGTCAAAAGATAAGGATAGATGGGATTTCGGTACAGACTGCGTCAGGTACTTGCTCTGTTCAGGTTAGCTTTGACGGAACAGGCTTTGGATCAACTGTAAGTGCAAGCTCGGTTAAGAGCGATGGTGTGCTGGGAACTCCGTTAGAAATTGATGCAACCACAGTGTCTCACGAAATAGGTTTTATTGTAACAAGCAACTCGTCTGCGTCAGCGCTTGAGGTAACTCTCGCAATTAGCATAATCGCGAGCTAGGAACATAATGGGCAAGGAACTAAAGAAACCGTCTAACGCCAAGGCAGAGGTTGAGCTTCGAGACAAAGTTTCGTTGCTTCAAACTCTTATGGAAGACGGGATTAATAGTGGCGACTTCCAAGATTCATCTGGCTCTCACATGGAATACGAGCATCTTTTCACACCAAAATACGAAGAGTTTGGCTGCCATAACTATGTCCGCATACTGCATATGGATGCAGGGCAAATAGTTGTAGGTGAAATCCACAAGATACCTATGGTTCATATGATTATGAAGGGCCGCGTCCGATGCGCTACAGAGGAAGGCTCCAAAGTCTTTGAGGCACCCGCAGTCTTTGTAACTCCCGCTGGAAATAAACGATGTGGGATCGTCGAAGAAGACTGCATTTGGGTAAACGTACTCCCCACAAAATATGACCACGCTGATTACATGGAACTAATCAGAGGCGAGGCAATAGCAAATAACTTTAGTGAAGTTGGCTTAGTTGGCTCTTCTTCTGAGTTGCAAGAAATTGAAGAGGAGAATGGCAAATGACTTGGATTGTATCAGCAGCAGTTGTTACCATTGGCGGTGTAGTCTACGCAGATAATAAATCTGCTAAGGCAGCAAGGGCCGAGGCGGCTCGTCAAGGTCGTTTAAATACCGCAAAGACTGCAAGAGAAAAAGAGTATGCAGACCAAGCATCAATATACAACCTAGAGGTAGACAATTTCAACTCAGGGATTACAGGCGCGACTTCTGGTCTTTCTGGTTTTGGGCAGCAAATTAGTGGTTTAGGCATCTCTGATCTTTACGACGATCCAAACACTGAAGCGAATGAAAACCAGTACACGTCTTTGTTTGATAACTTAAACACTGCTGAAAGCTCGTTGGAGGGTATGTCTTTTGATACAAACAGACCAACCTTTAGCAACACACTTACAACAGCCGATGGTACAATCGCATTAGATAATTTACCAACTCTGTCCACAGCGAACACAGGTAAGATTAGTAACGCTTTGGGAGACATCGATAAATACCAAGGGAATTTAAGTGATTTATCCCGCGATAGAAAAGCCGAAGAAAGTAGAATAACAAACTTTCAAAACGACTTAGACTTTGACATGGGTCAGTTGAACCGTGACGTAGGACGTCTTGGCATAAGCCAGACAGACCAGCTTACGGGATATCAAGACCAACTCGCAGGGCTACAAAACGATTACAGTAGCTTCTCATCTGACATATTGGGCCAAACAGGCGGCCTTAATTACGATGACAGTGCTATTAAAAAATCAATCGCAGACTTAACCAGCGCCAGAGATGCAGAGCAGACAAGAATAGATAACTTTTCAAACACGCTTGGTGGCTTCAACACAAGTTATGGCGACGCTCTAAATACTGGGCAGCTAGACGGTGTGTTATCTGGGCAACCGAACGAAGCCTTAAACATCGAAGACTTTGACCAGCTAAATACCTTGCAGGGTTTAATTGACGACAGGCAATCTGAAGCACAGAACTTCGATAGTGAGCTAGACTTTGATTTTAGCAACCAACTCAGCGGACTTGGAGCTACCGAAAGTGAAATAGCGGGTCTNCTACGGGATAGGGAAGCCGAGCAAGGGCGCATCGACTTGGCTGAAACTAACGCATTAAGGAACGCCAATAGCCTAAACCGCTTCTCAAGTGGTCTTGGGATTGCAGACTTAGAAAGCATGGATGATCTTGGCTTCGACATCGAAGACTTTAATACAGGCGTCAATGACTTTAGCAGTCGATTGGATTACGATTTTTCTCCCTCGACTACCGTTGCGAACACTGCACAAGGAACTCTTGACCAACTTCGTTTAGACAGAACAGGCGAACTAGCAAGAATAGATGAATACGGTAACGCTCTAGGTGGATTTGCTTCTGAGTATGGCAACACTCTAGGTGGTTACGATATTTCAAACCTTACAGAAATGGACGCTCTGCAAGAACTAATTGACACACAGCAAAAAGAAGCTGGTCGCTTTAGTTCAGAGCTAGACTTTGACTTTGGAAACCAACTGGAAGACTTGCGTGGAGTTGAGGGCGACCTTGGCCAGTTATATCTTGACCGAAGCCTTGAAGAAGGACGCATATCGGACGCCACAAAAGACTACGATAGGCTCTCAACTGGTGTGGACAGGCTTGCAGACACGCAAGGAATATATAGTCGGTCTGGTATAGACGAACTACAGTCAGAATTAGATGAGATTAACTCAGGTATAACCAACTTCGACAGTCTATTAGACTTTGACTTTAGTGGAAGTCAGGGAGCGCGAGATCAAGCTGCGCTCGATATAGATGACTTAAACACCAGACGACAAACTGAATTGGACGCTATCTTTGATCCAATAGCTGGCATCTCAAGGGATGCGGCTGCCTTAGAGTTATACGATGAAACTGGGATGAGAGGCTCTCGTGGCGAGCTTACTGACTTAGATTTTGATTTGGCTAGGTTCTCTGGCGGTCGGGTTGACGATATCCAAAGTGGCATCGACACTGGCTTGAGCGATATAGATACGAGACTTGGAGAGCTAGACACATACAGAGGTAGCTTAGAAACAAACGCTCAGTCTCTTTTAGATGACGTAACAGCGAACAGTTACTACGGAGTAGATGACCTTACATCTGACTTTGGCCTTTATGACGACCAGTTTGCAGAGGCTGACCTCTACGGAGCGAACATCGCAATGGATGAATTAGACGCAATCCAGAAGCGCCTGACTGGTGAAAGAGGTAGGCTAGAAACAGACGCGGCGAATGTAGCTTCTCGCAGAGCGGGCGATCAGGAAGCACTTGCTGCTACTACAAACGAATTTGGTATTCCAACGTTTGATAACCTTTCACAGGTCGATCCAAAAACGATTGCTGAATACATGGCGATGCTGGAGGACGAAGAGGAAGAAGACTTCACTCTAAACCCCAACGCTTTCAGTCAGAACGTTATAAGGTTAGGATAAGGGGTAGCTAGATGGCAATGTCAGACTTCATGCAGGGCTTAAAAAATATAACCCCTGGACAAGCTCAAATGGGTTTAAGCACACTCGGTACTTTTTCGGACATTATGGGCTACAGCCGTGGCCTTGATAGCTATTACGACGCCTTGCGACAACAGCAAGACCAGTTCGCATTTCAGAAAGGTGGCTATCTTGACGCAATGCGAGCGCAGCAAGAAGAGAATGAATACCAAAGAACTCGTGAGGGTTTAGATCGAGCGACACGCAGGGACGAAGTAGATTACCAGCGTGGTGTCTACGACAACTACATGGATCAGCTTCTTGCGGAGCGTACAGACATGCAAGGTCGTCAGGTTTCACTCGACCGTGACGCCGCTGCGCAGCAAGCATTCCAGCTTGAGCAGCTACTCAGGAACCAAGACCTACGAGGCGACGAGCGTAAGTTTGCTATAGAACAGCTACGTCTAGCACAAGACATTGCATCCAGTGAGCGAGATTTCCAGCAAGACATTTACTCTGACGAAGCCGCTCGATTATCCCAGCGTCAAGGACTTCTTGATCAAGACGCAAAGGACATACAACTCTACCGTTTAAGAGAAGCCGCGAGAAACAGGGAACTGGTTGGTGATGAAAGAGCCTTTGCCCAGCAACTTCTCGGCAGGCAAATGGATACGGCTGCGTCGGAACGTGCGGAACAGTTGGCTAGATTTGGTGAAGACAGGAATACTGTAGCCAATAACCGACAGTTTGAAATGGATCAGTACGACGCTTATCTGGCTCAGTCACAAAAAGAACGTGAAGACGAGATGGCGATCCGTGAGATGATTATGTCTGGCGCGGGTAATCTACAAAATGAATTAGAACGTGTGTCATCTCAAATGGGTTACGTTCCAGAAATCGAGCAGATCACACCTGAAATGATCGATAGTGAAGTTGGCAGACGTACTACCCAGTACATGTCAGACGTAGATCGAGCAGCCGAAATGGTTTCCTCCCAGGGACAGGCAGACTTGATTAGGCGCGGAATGGACGTTTCAACCCTTGGTTCAGACGAGCGGGCGGCCATGGCTGCACGTCTTGCAGACGAATACCAAGGGGCAAGGAACAAGGCATATGACGACGCTCTTGGATACATATCTGGCAGATCAAATGCGATGTCACAGAACGTTGGTGCTATTATGGATCGTCGTTCTGGCATCCTATCTGAAACTGCTGGAATTGGTGCCACTGAGTTAGGTTACTTACAGAATATGAGGGCTGCACCAAGCGCCACAGGCGCGTACCAGATGGCTGGTAATATGAGTTCTGGCATTTTAGACCGCAATATCTCTAGCGCTGGTGGCTTTAGTGCTGCTGGTCTAAGCAGCGGTCTTTATGATTCCTCGAATATGATGTCATCCAGCTATGGTGCTGGCGATTATAACCTAATGAACCTAG
>JGI24005J15628_10001490_pt1 | contig 12467 bp, 11 predicted proteins | sample LinPmetageLP40_FD_15628 | JGI IMG/M metagenome (IMG submission 15628)
CCAGTTTCTGCAAAAGCTGCAAAGAAAAGTCCTAAGAAAGCAGCAAGAAGAAGAAGTTTTTGTAAGAGAATGATGGGTATGAAGAAGAAACTAACAAGTAAGAAAACGGCTAATGATCCAAATAGCCGTATTAATAAAGCATTAAGAAAGTGGGACTGTTAACAAGGAGAAAATATGTCTGATGAACAAACAACTACAGAAAGCAATGAAAGCAACAATACAGAAGTCCAAAGCACCATTGCATACGACACAGGAGAGCAAAACCAAGTCGAACAAGATCAAGTCCAAAGACCTGACTGGTTGCCAGAAAAGTTTGAAACACCTGAGCAACTTAAAACATCTTATGAAAGCTTGGAAAGAAAGTTTCATACACGTCGTGATGAGATTAAAGAAGAACTTATTCAAGAGCTAAATGACGATGCTTCTAAAGAAGTGCCAATAAGTCCTGGGGATTACAAAGTTGAGATGAAGGACGAAGACGGCAATGCAATAGAGATTGCAGAAGACGATCATATGCTCAGTTGGTTTAGAGATAAGGCACATAATATGGCATTATCCAATAATGAGTTTAATGACTTTGTATCTGAGTATATCACAATGCAACAAACGTCTGGTCCTGATTGGAACGTGGAAAGTGAGTCATTGGGAGAACACGCAGATAGACGACTTGAAAGAGTTGATGCATGGGCTAATTCTGTCCTAGCCGAAGAAGATTACGGTACGTTTGCTGACATACCAGCTTCAGCTAATATGGTTAAGTTCTTTGAATCTATTATGCAGTTAAACGGGCAACCAAAATTCAACATGACATCAACAACTGAGTTTCAGGAATCTGTTAGCAGAGAAGACTTGATGGCTGCTCAAAGAGACCCCAAATATTGGAAGAATGGTGGTGATCCTGTTCATGTAGCTAAAGTAAGAGCTATGGCAGATCAGCTATCTAGGAAACGTGCATAGTAATGTGAATTAACAAAGTCCCTGATTTCTGAAAGATTGAAATTGCTTGAAGGCTCGTAGAATTACTTAGAAGCCCATTTATGGAATAACTTCAATGTAGTGGTGAAGCGAATAACCAGAATAGTATAATTTTAACCTTTAATGGAGGCTTTAATGGCTTTATCAACCATAAGCACTTCCTTTATTGAAGAATTTGAATCTGGGGTACACGTTGCGTATCAAAGAATGGGTTCAAAGCTTAGGAATACTGTTCGTACTAGAAATGGTGTGAAGAACAAGACAACATTCCAAAAGATCGGTAAAGGTTTTGCTACTACTAAAGCAAGACATGGAAACATAGCACCCATGAATCTTGCACACTCAAACGTAAATGTAACAGTTGAGGATTATTTTGCTGGGGAATGGGTCGATGATCTAGACCAGTTAAGAATAAACCACGATGAAATGCAAGTTGCTCAACAGTCAGGTGCATATGCACTTGGTAGAAAGACAGATGATCTAATCTTAGCTCAGATGACAACTACCAGTTCTGCACATGACGAAACTACCAATGGTATAACTTTAGCATGGGCTTTAGAGCTTATGGAAAAGTTTGGTAACAACGAAGTNCCTGATGATGGTCAGAGATACTGTGTTGTTGGTTGGGAGCAATGGTCACAGTTAATGGCTATNGATCAATTCTCAAGAACAAATTATGTCGGAGAAGGAGATTTACCTTTCCCAACTGGCGTAACTGCTAAGAGATGGTTAGGCTTCATGTGGTTCGCCCATGGTGGTTTAACTGGATTAAATGGTTCAGGAGCTGCTGGTACAACACACAAAGAGTGTTTTGCTTATCACAGAGATGCGATTGCTCATGCAATTGGCACTGACATAACTTCAAATATGCAATATCACAACGACAAGGACAGTTACTTTGTATTAAATAAAATGCAACAGAACGCAGTCTTAATCGATGCTGAAGGTGTATTTGAAATGGAACTAAAGAACTAGGAGGTAGACATGGCGTTAGTACAAGCAGACTTAAGTTTAGTTTCCTATTCAGGTAATGGTTTCCATATGTGGCATTATACAACAACAGACGCATCTACAGTAGTAGATGGTGCTGGTTACTTTAATAGCATGGCTTCAGAGATGAATCTTGGCGATGTTATTTTTGCAAACACAGCGACTGGTGGCACACCAGTTTACGGAATGTTTGTTGTAAGTGCTAACAACGGATCGGTAGTGGACGTGAATAACATCACAACACTAAGTGCTTCGGATAGTGACTAATGGCTAAAAAGCCAACAACAAAAAAGAAGGAGGTAGCTGTAAAGGCTACTTCCTCTAATAGTGGTTACTCAGTAACTTTCGGATCAAAAGTAAAACTAGGAGGTAAGGTCAATGCCAAAAGCTAAAGATGGTAAGGAATTTCCATACACTAAGGAGGGCTTAACTGCGTTAGCTAAGTATAATGATAAAATAGGTAAAAATAATAAAACTATGGGTAACAAAAAGAAAGGTTCCTCATATGCCTAATTATAGTAACGATCCACAAACTTCTTACAATAATAAAAAGAATACTATGAATTATTTCAGTAAGAAGAAAAATAAAGGTTTTGGTGAAATGTCTTCTCCTGAAAGGGTTGGAAACTTAATTGTAGGTGTTGCACATGGTGCTTTTTTAGAATTTCAAAAGAGTAAAAATATTCGAACTATGGGTAAAAATTTATACAAAACTAAACCAAAGAAAAACAAAGTTATGTTTGATAAAGGTAAGCCTTTTTAATGCCAAATACAGCCAAGACCGATATTGAAGTTGCACAAAGAGCTATGGTTTTGGTAGGTATGGAGCCTTTGTCCTCATTTACTGAAGCTACAGATGAAGCTTTGGTAATGAATACAAGTTATGAGGATATAGTCGAAGATTGTCTTGCTCAGAACAATTGGAACTTTGCAACTGGTCAGATTCAATTATCAAGATTAGCAGATGCCCCAGTAGATCGTTGGGACGCTGCTTATGCTTTGCCTACAGAACCTTCCGTTATACAAGTGCAGACTGTAACAATTGAAGATTCCGTTCAGCAATATGATATATATGAGAGATACATATACCTAAATGCTAGTGAGAATGACAGAGTTGTTCTTAACTATATCTTTAGGGTTGATACACAGTATTGGCCTCCAGCTTTTACCTTATGGGTTATATATCGTCTTGCATCAATTTTGGCTTTATCAGTTACACGAAAAGCAGATATTGCACGATCATATAGTCAGTTAGCCGACGTTCAATTTAGGAGAGCCAAAGCCAGAGATGCACAACAAGTGACAACTCAGCAAGTGGCATTAAGTAGGTATCATAGAATAAGATTAGGGTCTGGTATCTTTGCAAAGATCGAAGGGACTGCTGAAAGTTGAATGAATGGCATTATTAAGACAATTTACGACCAATTTTTCATCAGGGGAGTTATCCCCTCTTTTATCATCTAGAGTTGATGCTGAAGCATATCGTAATGGAGCATACAGACTCCGTAACGTAAGGTTAAAGGCTCAGGGTGGTTGCACTAGAAGACCTGGACTAAAGTATCTCCAGAGTCTTGCAAACGAAGATTACCAAACCGAAGCTTATGTCTATGATGAAGATGAAGCTTATATATTATTCTTCAGTAATACCAAACTACGTATTGTTGATATATCTAATCCAACGGCAATATTACAAACAATAACAAGTTGCCCTTGGCTTACTGCTCATATTGGATCGTTGGTTGTCTCACAAAGTGGTGATACTATGTTTATTACACACCCAGCAATACCAATGCAGAAACTACAAAGAACAAGCTCAACTAACTTTTCAAGAACAGAATTTGCTTTCGATACATCAGCAGGTCTTGGCTTTCAACCCTATTACAAGTTTGCAACAGGAAGTGTGACAATAACTCCTAGTGGAACAAGTGGGTCTGTAACATTAACATCAAGTGCCGATGCTTTTACTTCAGCTTATAACGGATTGTATTTAAGGCTGGTGGATTCAGCTAACACAGTACGTCATGCTTTAATTACTGCATTTACAAATGCCACAACTGTTACGGCTACACTATCAGGAGCTGTTGCCAATACAAATGCAATAACACAATGGCAAGAACCAGTCTTTAGTTCTATTAGAGGATATGCAAGAGCTGTTACATTGCATGACCAGAGATTGATATTCGGTGGCAGTCGTGATCTGCCTAATTTTTTATTTATGTCAAAGATAGCTGAGTTTACAAACTTTGATGTAGGAACTGGAAATGATGATGAATCCATACAAATACAAATCGCAGAAGCACAGGTCTCAGAGATTAAAGCTTTGCAGTCATTTCGATTTCTTACAATCTTTACATCTGAGCAAGAACTCTACGTGCCAACAAGTGAGAACAAACCTCTTACACCATCAACGATTACAGTCAAAAAGCAGACAAGTTATGGGTCAGGAAGTGTTCAACCTCAAGAATTTGATGGAGCCATAGTCTTTTTAACAAAGTCAAAAGGTGCAATACGTGAGTTTATATTTTCAGACATTTCACAAGCTTACAATTCAGATTCAATAACATTATTATCTGAACACATCATTGGCACACCATCAGCTATTGAAGCTCAACGTGAATCTGCCGATCAGATGGAAGGTTATCTATATCTTCTAAACACAGATGGTCATATGCCAGTATTTATGTCTATTAGAAAAGAAAAGGTACAAGGCTGGGTTAGATACGATACGACTGGATCATTNAAGAACATGGTCAATGTTAANAGACAGATATACACAGTTGTTGAAAGAACGATTAANAGTGCAACAGTCAAATCATTAGAACTGTTTCAGAACGATNATTNTTTNGATATGTCGTCTCAGCAATCAGGTAGTGCAACAGCTACNTGGACTGTAGCNCATTTACCTAATACAGCCGTACAAGTNAGATCAGGTAATTATGCCCTGGGAACATTNACTACAAATGGTAGTGGTGTCGTTACACTAGGAGAAGCNGTTACATCAGTGGAAATAGGATTGGCTTATACACCTGAGATAACAACCCTACCTCCTGAGATGCAATTACCAGATGGTATTAGTGTCGGTCAGAAACGTAGAGTTGTCAGAGCTGTTTTGGATTTAGTGTCCACATTGAATGTCAAAGCTGGTGGCACAAGAATACTTCTTAGATCAGTGACAGATGATTTCTCACAAGAGCCAACATCATTAACACAAAGAAAAGAAGTGTATTTACTTGGTTGGTCCAAAGAAGGGAGAGTAACTGTGACACAAGAGGAACCATTGCCAATGACGTTGAATGGTATATTGCTAGAGGTGGAGGTCTAATGGGAGCAGTCGGTTATGGTGTAAGTGCAGTAATGAGTTTAGCAGCAGCTAGGCAAGCACAAAAAGCATATGCAAATGATGCACAAGCATCTTATGAACAAGCTCAGATAGCTGGGATACAAGCTGACCAAGAAGCTATAAACAGAACGGCTGAGTTAAATGCGAAATTAGCATCTATATCAGCAAGTGCTGGTAGTGGTGGTGTAGCTGTTTCAAGTGGAAGTATTGCTAATATAAAACGACGTGAAACTAAACTAGCTAATGCTGATGTGTCAGCTATTAAATTAATGGGTGTTCAGAATAGACGTAAGTTCCAGTTACAAGCAAAGCAAAGTAAACTCAAAGGCAAAGCTGCAATGATAAGTGGCATTAGTAATGCTGCTGGAAGTGCTACCAAAGCTTATTATGCAAAATAAGGATAGTTAGATGGCTATAAAAAGAACAATCAAAAGACAGAATTTAGTAAGACCAGTAGCTATGGACACATCTAGTGGTGCATTAGCTATGGCACAAGCTACACAAAATATTGCTAATACTGTATCAAATGTCACCAAGTTTGTAGATGATAACCAGTTTCAAGATACTGTTCTCAAAGCTGAGATAGCTGGTAGACAAATAGGATCAGAGACAATCACAGATGCTCAAGGTAACAAAGTACCGAAGCCATTGGATCAGATGAGTCTTAATTCTTTTACGGCTGATATATATAACAAAGCCAATCTGAGAAAAGCACAACAATACTTCAAGAAAGAAGCTATTAACAGTTATGGTTTATCATTACAAAATCATGCACAAGATGTAGCTAATCAATCTTATCTAGAAAATGAAGGCAAGATTGATGAGACTGGTAAGCTGATAGTTTCAACGGCTGGGGAAAGTTATATCAGTGGTATCAAAGGTACAGTCTCTCAAGAAGTGTTTAATGTTATCAGTCCTACGTTAAGTAACATATGGGGCAAGGCAACAAGAAAAGCATCTGCAAAGCAGATAGCCGATGTAAAGGCTAGTAATTTATTTAATGCAGAAAAAGCTTTAAATAATATGCTGACACTTGAGATTAATAGTATCTCAAATGGTGGTGATGCATCAGATATAATGTATATACAAAATAACAAACCTAAAATATTTCAGATGATTGACGACAATGCCTCTAATTCATTTGAAGCTGAAAAAGCCAAGACACAATATAACCAAGCATTACAAACTGGTGTGGCAACTAATGCTGTGGATATGGCTTATGAAGCTGGTGTATCTATATCTGAACTATTAGGAATGGCAATTGATACACGTAAATCATTTGCAAACGATCCGAACATAGATGGAGACAAAGTATCTAATGCAATGAAAAATAAAATTGCAATCTATGAAGCACAAGAAGCTGATGCAAGACAAGAAAGAATTAGAATATCCAATGAAAAAAAATATAAACTTGAACTAAATTTATATAAAAATATACCAGTTAGTGATATTGAAATAAATGAATTAGATATTAAAGATCAGGTAAGTTTTCTCAAAGCTAGAGCTACATATCAAAAGTCTGTTAACACAAATATATCTAAAGTTCTAAATGATAATATATCCCTTAAAATATCAGCTATAAAAAACAATTTAGTTCCCCCAGGAAAAATAACTGAGGTAGATTTTGCAAATGAAACCCCACTTATATTAAAGAATAGGGGTAAAGTTGACCAGATAAATGAACTTACAAAAAACCTTAATCACAAAGACATTAATGTAACTAACAAGAAAGCTATCATTGAACTTAATGGTAACTTAGCTAAAGAAACATTAAAAATATCTAATGATTCCTATGTTGCACAGATGGAACGTATGTTTGATGGCAATGAATCTGTACCAATGATTAACCCTTCTGAATTATTAAAACCTGAGTACATAAGATCGTTGAAAGATAAAAGTATAATTGGTGTTGGTAGTGAGTTTGCATATACAGAAAAAAGCTGGTCTTTAAGAGTTTTAAGATACAGAGATGATTATATAAAAAAACAAATAGAAGCTTNTGAAATGAGTAAAATAGGCATCAATCAAGATAGAGGTATTGGATTAAGCATTACCCAAAAGCAGACACTTGAGAATAAAATATTGCCCAAAACTTTTGTTTTTGATGGAGCAGATGTTAACTACGATATTCTTAGTCCTAATGAGGGTATAAGAAATGCAAGTATAGATTTTTATAGCAAGACTGTTCAAAGCTTTGGTTATATTCCACAAAATTTGGTGCAGACATTTAACAGTATTAGAACTCTTAAAGATGAAAATTTTTCATTAGCTAAAATGACTTACGCCACAATAAAACAAAACGTAATGATGAAGTATGGAAAAGAAAGCCGTGCTAATGGTGAATCTGCATTTGAAAGAATTGTTAGTGATAGTGGTCTTAATTCCACATTAATGGATTCAGCTATGTTCTATGATAGTGCTGATAACTTTAGGACTGCACATCAAAGCCAATCAATTAATAGAAGTTTATCAGAATATTTTAGAATTGATGGCAAAACAGATGATGAAGTGTTTAATGATGGCTTTAATATTGTTAAAGAATATTTAGATAGTAATTTTATTACACAATATTTTACTACAAAAGTTGGTGGAGACCCTTACGAAAACAGTGCCTTAAAAGCATTTGTTTCTCAAAGTGGGGTTAACAATTTTGAAGATGCCATTATTCAAGATCCAAAAATTAAAAATGAAATGATAAAGTTTGTTAAGTATCAGATAACCACAGGTTCTGTTTCAGGCGATGCTGATGGATTAAACACTGCCATAAAAAAATCATTATATAAATTAGCACCACATCTTAGTATTCATGAAGATACAGAAACTGGACAAGCTTATCTTATCAGAGGTAACAGCATTGTAAGAGAAGCACAAACTTCTGTCCCAACTGGAGGTCCAACTGTAACAAAAGAAATAATTACAAAAGATATGTTAAGAGATTACAACCAATCTTTTGGTGGTGGATCACAAGACCCTGTAGTTCAAGAAGCAATAGATAATGGTAACATTATGTTTATTGGCAATAATGATGGCGTGGGTAATCAAACATATAGAGTTGTTGCTGTAACTGAAGATGGTCGGTTTCCAACTCTTGCAAACAATTATAGATGGAATTATCAGGGTTCTGAATTTGAAAGTGATTATTATTTAGCATTGAATAAAATTCAGAATGAGCCAGTAAGACAAATACTTAATAGTTTTAATTTTATGTCTAAAAATGTTTTAGATCAAACTATGAGTAAAATAGCTAGTTCAAGAAATTATGCTGAAGGATTTAAAAGTCTTGTTAATAGTTATAATTCTATAGCTGGTTCAATTAATAGAGCCAAAATCGAATACACTTCTATACTTCCTTATCTAAAACTTGATGGAACTCAAAAAGATTTAGATGGTTATTTTGATGAGTTTATGGCTTTAGGATTGACAACTAGATGATTGAATCACACCTCAAACCTATACAACAACAAATACTTGGTAAAATAGAAGAAGAAAATGTTGACCAAATAGCAACGTATAATGATGTTTATAAAAGTCCATTAGTTGCTCCAGAAGAATATAGTTTTGGTGAATCTTTTATGGCTGGTTTTAGACAGTATGCCCCAGCTCAATCAATTATGAGACTTATAGAAAATACTGGTTTTAATGATGATGAAGCATATGATCCTCTAAAAGATACACAAATACCAAAAGGATATGAGTGGAGATTTCTTAATAGTGCAAGTGCAGAAGAAACATCTGTTAGGTTAGAAAGGTTAGATGCTGATTTAAAAGATTTAGATGCTATAGAACATGGCAATTTACTTGCTGTTGGATTAGGTGGACTTATATCTCCGTTAACATTAGCACCTCTTGGCACATTCAAAACACTAAGCCAAACCAGTTTTTTAAAAAGATTTGTAGGTAGTGCAGCTTTTACCACTGCATTATATGCACCTGAAGAATTATTAATTGCATCACAATCTGAAGGCAGACAAGAACTTAGTCAAACACTTATACCATTGTTAGGTGCTGGTCTTATAGGTGGTACAGTCGGTGGATTATTTGGTAGACGAATTACAGCAAATACAAATCCAGCCGATGAGTTTGCACAAAATGGCGAAGAAGGAATCTTTAGAAGTGCTGGAGCTTCTGTAAATCCAAATAACCCACAAGTATTAAGACAATTATTAGACAATGAAGGATTAGCTGAAACTGGTATTGCCCTAGAAAAACTAAAGTGGAATCCAGTTACAAGATTGACTGCCAGTGTTAATCTTACATCAAGAAAGATAGTTGCTGGTCTTGTTGATATGGGTGGTGTTATCCAAAAGAAAGTCCAGGGTGGCAAGGTTACTGGTGAGGCTATGGATCAATCAGTAGAAACATCATTTAGAACTACATATCTTAGCTCATTGTTAGATGGTATTAGAGCTACTGACGAAGCTTATCTTGCTTTTAGAGGAGTCGTTGCCAAAACTGGAGACATTGGTCGATCAATGCAAATGATAAGTCAGAAAGGTAAAGACTTCATACAACGTAACAACACATTATCTGAATTTGGCTTTCGTGAAAGGGTTGCCAAAGCCATGAGAAATGGAGATGCCGATGAAGTTATTGACAGTGCAACACCCTACGTCAATCAAGCAGCTTCAGGTTACAGAAAACACTTTGATAAAATTAAGAAAAATGCTGAGGAAGTCAAACTATTTGAGAACGATTTAGGTAAGAAAATCAAGGGTTTAGAGATAAATGTTACTAACGGAGTTGCAGGAGCTTCCGAAGCATTGGCAAATGCAAGAGTTAAACTACAACAATTAAGAGAACAAGGTGTCTTACTTAACACTGCATTAGGTTATGTTCCCAGGGTTCCACGTATAGATAAAATAGAAAAGAACGCACAACAATTTAAAAGCATTGTTAGTAACTGGGCTACAGGTCATTTCCAAATGACAAGACAACAAGCCGATAGTTATGCAGATGAGATTATACTTAATTACACAAAAAGCAGACCATTTTATAATTTAGATGAAGGCACAGATCAGATAGACTGGATTACAAATGCATCAGGTGCAAAGGCTAGATCATTTGAAATACCTGATAAACTTATAGAAGAATTTCTAGAAAACGATATAGAAGTCTTAGCAAGACATCATACTAAAACTATGGGTGTTGATATAGAGCTAACCAGAAAGTTTGGCGATGTATCTATGTCAAAAATAATTAAACAGATCACAGAAGAATATGATGCCTTAGTAAAACAAGCCCCCACTATTGCTGAGAAGCAAAAACTAAAGCAAGGATTGGCAGATGATTTACGAGACATAAGAGGTTTAAGGGATAGAGTAAGAGGCACATTCGGTGCATCAAAAGATCCTCATAATATGTCTAGTCGATTTGTAAGACAGATGAAATCATTTAACGTGCTTGTAGGCATGGGAGGTGCTGCAATATCATCTATACCTGATATAGCTAGACCTATAATGACTGAAGGTTTTAAGAATGTCTATGAGCATGGCTTCCGTCATATGTTTAAAAACCAAAGATCAGTCATAAAGCAGATGACACAGAAAGAAGCACGACAAGCTGGTATAGCTGTAGATGCTGCTTTAGGATTACGTGCTAATTCTTTTTCTGACATAGGCGATTTGTTTGGTAGTCGCTATGCAATGGAAAGAGCATTAAATCAATCAACTGGCATATTCTTTATGATGAATGGTTTAAACTATTGGAACCAAGCTATTAAAGAATTTAGCAGTAATATAATTAGTTTGCGTATGACAAATGCTATTATGCGTAATTTTCAAACATTAAATGCTACAGACAGACGTAAGTTATTGGCTAATGGTATAGACGGCAATGACGCTTATCGTATGCAACAATTAATACGTCAGCATGGACAAAGGGTTGATGGAGAGTGGCTTCCTAACACTTCATTGTGGGGCGACAAGACTATGGTGCAGAAATTTAGAAATGCACTTAACCAATCAGTTGATAGAACAATCATTACTCCAGGAGCTGGTGATCGTGCCTTATGGACATCTACAGAGTTTGGATCATTGATTACACAGTTTAAAGGTTATGGTCAGGGAGCTACTGTCAGACTTCTTACATCAGGTTTGCAAGAAAAAGATTCTGCCTTTTGGCAAGGAGCATTTGTTATTGTGGGTATGGCATCACTTGTTAATGAATTTAAAAAGAAACAATATGGTATCGATAAGGAACAATCATATTCTGAGCTAATGGCAGATGCTATCGACAGAAGTGGAGTTCTTGGTTGGTTTACAGATGTAAATAATTCAATAGAAAAACTATCAGATTATAGACTTGGCTTACGTCCTATGATGGGTAAAAGCCAAGGTTATTTACCATTTGGTGCAAAAGCTGGTGCTTTATTTGGACCAGTTGCTAGTAATATTACAACGGCAGGAAGTGTGGCTACTGACATATTAACTGGTGAAGCTGATGACAAAACCTTACGAAGTGCAAGGTTTATTACGCCTACTGGCAACCTACCCTACCTTGATCCTATTTGGGATAAGATAATGGCTGCAAAGTGATGTGAATTAACAAGAAGGTGCAATATGAGTAAAGGTATTTATTATGGCTACTATTTCTATTGCAGACAATGATGCACGAATACAACATAGTATAGGTGGTGGAGGCAATACAGCAAACTCCACACAGTTTACTATTGACTTTCCATTCTTTGCACTTGATGACATCAATGTAACGATAACTAATAGTTCAGGTGTAGATACAGTTTTAAGTAGAGGCAGTGGCTCCAATACGTTTGCCGTTTCTGGAACTGCCGTTGATGATGGTTTTTCTGGTGGTAATATAACTTTAGGGTCTGTCTACACAAGTTCTACTGTAACTATTACAAGAGATATACCTATAGTCAGAACAAGTGACTTTGCTACATCAGGACCTTTTAACATATCAAGTTTGAATACTGAGTTAGATAAAATTTATGCAGTAATGCAACAGATTGAGACTGACAATGATCGTTCACTTACGATGCCAGACTCAGATGCTTTAACGGCTATAACTTTACCAGGTCAAACCTCTAGACTTGGAACAGTTCTTGGCTTTAATGCTTCTACAGGTCAAGCTGAAGTTGGACCAACTATAGCCAATGTAAATGCTTTATCTGCAATTACGGCGAACATTAATACAGTTGGAGGTA
>JGI24005J15628_10001494_pt1 | contig 12448 bp, 9 predicted proteins | sample LinPmetageLP40_FD_15628 | JGI IMG/M metagenome (IMG submission 15628)
ACCATTCGGGCCGCGTTTATAGAATGAACCTTCATAAATTAAATCGCCTTTAACAAGAAGGTTACCAACACCAACTGAAATGCCAGCTTCTACAAGATCAGAGTCACCACCGATAGTAACACTTCCTTCTTGGATAGACATAAAGTTATCTGCTGTAGTTGGTACCCATGTCTTAGAGCCAGTGCCAACACCTAAGTTAAAGCCTACAGAGTTATCGCCGCGTATATCTAGATTTTTACCGAAAGCGAATGAGTTTGTGTTACCCGAAGTAATTGTAGATCCAGAACCAAAAGCAAAACTGAGATTTGCGGCGACATTATGCCCTTTACCCATAACATAAGATGCATTTCCAGACACTACGTTAGGGGTTCCTGCTTCACCGCCGATTGCGATAGATGCTGATCCTCCAACAATATTATAATTACCTATACCAATAGATAATTCTGCAACGCTATTATTTGAACCTATGGCTATAGAGTTATTACTGTCTGCTAAGTTTAATTTACCTATTGCGATACCAATATCTGCATTTACGACATTTAGTTCACCAATCGCAATCCCTGTTGTAGGATTTGTTGAATTATAAGTCGGTTCCCAATGATACGCTGCATAATTGCCTGCACCCTGAAAATCAATTACTTCATTCTCTTTACCAATAGCTATAGAATATGCACCAGCATTTGATTGGAATGTACCAACTCTGTTTGTTTTACCTACTGAAAAGCTGTGTGGAGAATATGCGCGTGATGTATCGCCCGCAGCAAAAGAGAATATGCTTGCCCGAGTGTTTTTACCAAACGCGGCAGAGAAGCCACCAAAAGCAGATGGCTCGTTGCCCGCGATATCAGTAAAGTCAAAATAACCAGCTCTAAATCTAGCTTGTGTTGTGTCAAAAAGAAGTCTTGACTTATCACTATCGTCAGATACAGTTGGATATCCAATTGAAGCTAAAATTGCGTTCTGTGATGCCGGTTGTAGAGGATATACAATTGGACCAGTTGGAGTGGGGTTGAGTGCTGTTGTTGCAATCTGTGCTGAGAACGAAAATGTTTTGCCTGTTGCATCAATATCAAATTTAGGATTGCTTTTACCAATTGCAACACGATTTCCAATTCCTGTGGGACTGTGTACTTTTGTTGGATCAGGAACATACTGTACATCTGCAATATCGCCTGCGGGGCCGAACGGAGTTTTATCAAAAATGCCACCAGCAGTATATTTTTCTCCATCTTTGTAAAGATCGCCCGTAATATTTAAAGAACCGTCTTTACGCAGTTCTAAAAGACTGCTATCTACGTTACTTTTAATCGTGACCAAACTTATATCTTCGCCTGCAATCCGAGATGCTATTGCAGAATCTTTACTAATGTCAGATTTAAATGTGTTATTTTGTAGAGTTGATGTAAAACTATCAAGTGTAGTTTCTATTCCATAAAAAGTGTGGGGTGTAANAACACCACGGTCTGTTCCNCTATAATTTCTTCCTAATGAAGAATCNCCAATTTTTAATGTTTCTGCAAATAAATTATTTGTTGTTAATGTACCGTCATTAGTTATGCGAGTATTATACCATCCAGAATCTGCATCTGCCGCAAAACCCTCGCCGCCGGCACCTGCATTGCCAGCAATAATTTTTTTACCTATTTGAAGTCCAACGTCTGTTCCTTTATTAGGAGAAACATTAGTACCGTATATTAAGCCGCTATCTTGGACTAATCTATTATTATTATCTGTAAAAATAAGTCGATGTTCATCTGCAAAGTTCCAGAACATACTATCAACAAAAGTCTTATCTATGTAACCAATATTATAATTTAATATGATGCCTTCATTCTGTGTAATAAATGCGCTGTCAGACATAAATTGACTTATAATTCCAGAGTCGTAAATTACATGTGAACCACTTAATTTTCCAATTCTTCCACTATCTGCATCAATAGTCGGTGTTATTATACCTACAGATGTACGCCATTTATTTTCTGCCGCGTCCCAATAAAGACTTGCTCTACCGTGAATACCCGCAGAAGGTTCTCCGTAAACTGTAATGCCAGCGCCGTCTGCCGCAGCGTCATTTATTGCACTATCCGCAATGAGAATATTTATGTCGTTTGTAGAAACTACAGTTGAATTAACAATAGTTTGATCGCCATCAACTTGCAAATCACCCTTGATTAAAACTTTGCCCGTATTGTCGCCAATGCCAGAAGGATCAATTGTAATTGTAGAAGGACCAGTGATTAACGGCTGATAAGACGTATGAATTGTAGCATATGTAATTTCTGCTGAGTCGGATGTAAGTTGTCCGATATTCGCACTATCAATATCTGCGCGAGAAATATATGCACTATCAATATCAACTTGACCAATGTCTGCACTATCAATATTTGCGTAATCAATTGTTGCATAATCAATGTGTGCGCTATCTACATCTAGGTTATCAACATGTGCGCTATCAATATCTGCATATTTGACATAAGCAGAATCAATAGTTACATTATCAATATGCCCACTATCAAGATCCATAAATTTGACATAAGCAGAATCGATAGACACGTTATCAATATGGGCACTATCCACATCAGCATATCGAATATAAGCAGAGTCAATAGACACGTTATCAATATGGGCACTGTCAATATCGGCATATTGTATATAAGCACTATCAACAGAAATATTATGAATATAGGCACTATCTGCTCCCAAATAAGTTATATGTGCTGAATCTGACATAAGGTTGTTAATGACTGCGCTATCAGCATCAAGAAATCTAATGTAAGCTGAATCTATGCTTGCATTTGTAATTTCAGCACTATCTAATTTCAGATAGTCTAAGTTTCTGTCAGGTCCAAGTACAGCAACCATTCCAGCAGAAGCTATTCCCGGAGTAGAATTGAGTATTTCTGTAAATCTTTCTCCACCAATCACAGCTATTGATGAGGCATCACCAAGAGAGTTAATTGCTGGACCTATTCCAATATATAGTTGCTTTGAAGCGTCTGCATAAGAGTATGCTAATTCGCCAACTTTTAGTGATGCTGGAGTTAATAGATCGCCGGATCGTTTTATTCGGATAATTGCTGGCATAAAAACTTTACCTTAAATTTAGATTCAATTGTATTTATACAAACTAGAAGCCTTCTCCCGCATCAATGGTTTGTTTATCCAATAAAATACTGGCATCATATTCTCCAGATACTGGATTGTAAATCAATAGTTGACCATCCTCAGCGACATTGTTCGGCGCATTAACATTTTGCAATTCGCCTAAATCAGATACTACTCTAATTTGCGCGACCTGAGGAACAGGAGTGCCCACAACAACCCTTTTGATAATTGTGTTGGAACTTACTACTTTTACATTTGACATTTTTTTCTCCTAAGATATGCCCGGCGTGACTGTGAGGGTGCCCTCTAATATCCTCTCCACTATATTAGAATTAGTTGCAGAATCAATACTTGTTATTTCAACGTCATAGACATATCTACCGGGTTTCATAGTTTCTGTCTGAATATTAGTTAGTGATAGTTGTAAAATATTAGGACTATTCAAATCTAAAAATGAAGTATTAAAGGAAACGAAAGTTGAAGAATCTGCTGTATAGCTTTTCGCTACTTTACCCGAAGCAGTAAATGGAGCAATTGTTGCACCAGTATTAGGATCAAGTTTTTTAAATTTTTTCTCGCTGCCGTCTGTGTTGAAACACTCTAGGCTTATCATAACATCGCTGCCTTGATCAACCATAATATCTTCAGATTGTGCCATTTTTTTTCTCCTATGTAAATGTTGGTGTGTCTGGATCAAGACCTGATGATGGAGTAATATGAGGACCATAATCACCATCAAAAAACATAATTCTTACAAAAGCGTCACCACCAGACTCTGACGCATATGGACCATAATTAGCGTGTTGGCCCTCGCCGCCAAAACCATATCCAGTAGCAAAGCCTTCTCTGCCCATAAATGCGTTAACGCCTCTCGACCGGTTATAAAGGCCTCCCGGCTGTATACGAATTTTATTCACACTGTATATTTCATAACCTCTCCCGCGAAGATTTACGAGTTGATCACTCGCTAAAAACCCTGCCGCTGCGCCACCATAACCAACTTTGCCTTGCATTCCATAAGCAGCTGGATTGCCGCCGACCATGAGCCTGCCCGACCCGTAGTCCTCACGGAACGCCCATGGAACATAACCCATACCGCCTTGTCCACCATTTAGCCATATATCAGAGCCATTAGTTCCATTACTTCCACTATTATTATCAGCAGATGGACTATATAAAGTTCTTGTGTTATNTCCGAAAATACCCGCGCCAACGTCATAGTCTGCTGTTAATTTCGATTTTGATTGTGAAGCCAGTCCTCCAGGAACTCTCAACGCATAGGTCGTGTTCACTTTAACATAAGTCTCTGCGCCGTTATTACTATTTCCACCATTGGTGTACTGAGAGCCTAAAGTTCCTCTGGAACCAGCGATAGCGTTATTATTGTAGACGCCACCGGGGCTGGCACCACCTGCTCCGACTTGGATATTGATTACATCACCGCCCGAAACTGGCTGTTGAAATTTTATTGCATATGCGCCGCCATTACCACCAGTGGCTGCTGAACCACCAAAGGCGCTCTCATAACCACTACCCCANNNGCTGGGTGCATTAATTAGCGCCGCACCAACTGTACCACTGCCACCAGAACCTTGAATGATTATTCTCATATGTTTATAGCCGCGGTTGTGGGGTATNNNAAAACTATGTGNCGNGGTGACCCCTACCGAAGAACAAAAAAAATGTTGATCCCAAAATGGCCGGACGCTAAAATTGCTGAAAGATATTTTTCCAGATTCTGGAACAGCGAAGTCATTACTTCCCAAAAGATAATTACCATCTGAGTCTGATACAAGTCCACCTCCCTTATAATAATTAGAAAGGCTCACAGGCGAACTTCCACCAAAATGGCTCTGTAGTTCACTTGATCGTATATCATCTCCAAATAAAGGATACTGATCGTTGGGTATAAAACGTCTAGTTGCCATTTACTTTTTCTTTTAATTCGTTAATATCGGATTTTAAGTCTTTAATTGCTTCAATAATTAAACCCATCATGTTACCATAACGAACAGCTTTATATTCACCATCAAATTCATAAACAACTTCTGGTAAAACAGATTCAACTTCATCTGCCATGACACCAGACATTTTTTCTTCACGACCAATATAGTTAAATGTGTACCCAGAAAGCGTCATTACTTTATCAATAGCATTGTCAATGACTTCTATATTTTCTTTGAGTTTTCTATCAGACGCACTATTGAAAGCAGTAATATCACCATTAGATGTAATTGCACCATCTGCATGTAGTGTTGATGAAAGAGATAATGAAACACCATTATCACCTATATCTGATCTTAAATATTTTGGATCAGTTAGACTTCCAATCATTGTTGCAGAATCTATTCCAGGAGGGGATCTTTCTATGATATAATCGCTATCAATTATAGCAACAACTCTACCGCCAGTAAAATAAAGGTTTGTTCCTTCTGTTATAGCTGTAGTCGTTTGGGCAGGCATTGTAAAAGACATAATGCCAGTGCTGTTATCATAAGATAGACTGCCAGTTGCACTAATTGCATTTTTAGCATCACTATCTGCCCTAGATGTTGTGTAAAACAGATTCGTGCCCTCAACTAATTCGCCTGTGGACTCTATCGCCGAGGGTGGAACATACGTGAACACTCCAGTGCCGCTATAACTTAAATTGCCAATAGAACCAGATGGTGCAGATTGGATTACAGAGATATCAGAAAATCTAGGCACGTCTAAAATTCCATAACCGTTTCTGCTAGTCGGGGTGCTTGTTATAGACGAAAATGCTGGTGCAGCATTTGTTACAGATCCCGCGGGCGAACTATTAATTATATTAAAAATATATGCAGAGTCAACTAAGGCTGTGACGCCTGAATCATTTAAAGCGCCTACATTATTATAGAATGAGCTTAGTTCACCCAACGCAACTCTTGCGGTGCCGTGGGTTCCAACGCTTACTCCACTCACAATTACAAAATTTGAGTTTGATGTTAAGTTTCCTGAAACTTCTGTTGGTAAATCGACTACTCTAACCATCTGTTATCTTTCTTTTTTATCGTCTGTATGTTTGCATAAGCTCAGTTTTCTTTTAATCAATCTCTTTCAATATCAAAACTACCACTAATAGATATGCCACCTGACAATTGCGTCGGGATAATCGTAGTTTCTTTTGTGGTATGACCGTATGTTCCACCTTGATATATTACTCTTGGAGTTGCGCCATGCAGACCTTCTACATAATAAGTCGCTGTTGGGGTAGTACTTTCGGTATAATCGTGCATATCGCTTTGATTCTGTAGTGTTCCTAGCCAAGTTTTTACATCCGACCATGTCCAATTTCTGTTTAATTCCAATATTGTAGCAATCAATCCTGTCGCTACAGGAGTTGCAGCACTAGTGCCGCTGAATCTTCCGTCTCTACTTTCAATAGGTGAACCAGTTTGTCCGTCACTCCAAGTTGTATTACCACTTTTACTCATATAAGTGTTATCATATCTAGGGATATTAGTACCATAAGTTCCGGGAACTGCGGCCAAAGTTCCGTCAGCTGGTGAAAACAAGTCTATATTATTTCCCATATCGCTGTAATTTACTTTACGCTCGTAACGAAAGACGTTGGTGTAATACTGATCATCTAGACCGCCTACATTAATTACTGGATTTACTCTATTTCCTGTCTGTACATTTATAATACCCTGCATTGAGCTATGATAATAACAATTATAATAAAACTCTCCATCATTGGTAAGAGTTGATGACGTTCTCTGATTAGGTGTCCAACTTACTGTACCGAACTGATGGCCTTGTCCAGAAGCCGTGGGGAAGTTTACTTGGTTTTGATTGCCTGTGCTACTATGATGCTTGATATAAAAAGGATGACCACCTGCATTTACATTAAAGTTTACAGTATCTCCTCGATTAATAGTAATAGTCGGATTGCTTCCACTTACTGCTCCGTTTCTGTCTGTACCTGACATAGTATAAGCGCCAGATCCAGAATTGCCTACACTAATATTAAATGTTTGTGGATCTCCCCAATATGATCCAGCATGTTGTGGGAAACCTGGTCTGTTTATAGTTGGCATTGCATCGCCGAGATTGGCTTGCGTAATGCCGTCTCCAAAATGTCCTGAGTTGCTGGTATGCCAATAGTTATCATAGTCTGGATGATCCCATTTGACTTGTTTTTGATTGCTATTTCCTGCGGCAACAGTCATAATAACACCAGCATCTATCATTTCTTTTGCGCTAGTGACATTGGAACTATCGAAAAATTCACTTTTAATTCTATTAGCATCGCCGTAATTACCTATAAGGTTCATAAACGCTGGCGAGCCTGCTTTTGATGTAAAGTATATTGGTGAATTTGTTCTATGATGGGCATATGATGTAGTTGCGTGATACCATCTATATCCCCAACTATTTGAAGATACTGTTGGATCTTTAGTTCCGTATTTTGGATTTATAGGTTTTGCTTGATGGAATATTTTTTGAATGTCCCATATTTTAGTAATTCCTGCGCTCCGACCACCAAATGCGTCAAGTACCCATTTGTTAGCATTATATGCCCAGCCGTGAGTTCTACCAAATAATTGACTGCCACACTGTGTACCATGCGTGGCATCATAGGGCAAACTGTTAAAATCTCCTAGTGTATTTTCTCTTGTACAGAGACTAGATATAGATACTGTTCCGTAACTAGCAAAGGCAGAACTTCTACTACTTGAACTACCCCACCAACTTAAAGCCGCAGAATTAGTTGGTACTGTAGTTCCGTCCCATCTGGTTTCCAGTCTAGTTCCTGGTGAAGCATTAAACCAATCTGGATCAATATAGTATGGACCATCATGCACAAGAGATAATAAATCACAAATGCCATCGCCAGGCAATAGATTACCACCTACATAGTCTGTAGGTGACTCACCAGCTGGTCTATTATTGATAAATTCTATATGTCCTGCCCATGTACCGTTATCGGCAACTATTATATCAACATCTTTTCCCGTGCCGTATTTTTCAATATTTGAGTTGATCTGGCCCGCATCGAAGTTCCATACATTTCTTTTAGGATTTGGTCCATTTTTTCTTGAGGTTCTTAACAACTGGTATCCACATCTACGCAAATCCGAACTAGTAGGGCTTGAAGGATAGTCGGCCGTAGAGGAAAATCTATTATAGTGTTTAACTGGCTCGTTATATCTCCATGTGGTCTCTATTCCACAATGTAATTCATCAGAAGGTGGCTGAGGAAACTCTTCCGGGTAGTTATCTGGGTTTTTGTGTATAAATGCAATCTGAGGATCGTTTCTTAACTCTGCGGCTTCTTCCTCACTTAACCAAAATACACCTCTTGTAGGGCTGTGTAGTATATCATCTGTTTGACTAACTGGTCTTGCTACATAAGTTGGATCATTAGCATCACGCAAACTAACATCTAATGCATCATATTGTTCTTTTGTATGTGTACCTAATTGATAATGAAATTCTGACATCTTCAATCCTTAATGCAAATCTACCCAAGAGCCGTTTGCAAAGCCTTGGAATTTATTTGTTGTGCTATTATATATCATGTCGCCAGATGCAGCACTTAATGAATTTCTTTGAGTTGTTGTGAAATTGTGTAATTTTAGAGGAGTGTTTGAGATAGTTGTTCTTGTCGTTGCTTCTAGTGTAAGTGAAGTAGAACTTGTTAACATAGGAGAACCTGATTGACTACTAGTGAGTGAACCAGTTACTGTAACATTATCATCTAGTGTAATTGTTGTTCCGCTAGATGAAATTGTGCTTCCAGCTATAGTTAAGTCTCCTAAGCCACCACCCGCTGCCGTAGCATCTGCCGCAGGTAACCAACTACTACCATTATACTTTAATATTTGTCCGCTTGTTACACCACTTGTACTTACATCTGTTAATCCGTCTAATGATGTAGCCCCGCCGCTAACTCTTGCCGCGACATATGCACTATCGACAATTCCTACAACATCTGCGCTATCAAATGCTGCTGGAATAACAACTCTTGCGTTGATGTATGCACTATCGACAAGATTGCCTGCAACAAAGGATGCATCTGCACTATCAAATGCNGCTGGAATTACAACTCTTGCATTAACATATGCGCTATCGACAAGATTACCCGCAACAAAGGAGGCGTCTGAGCTATCAAATGCTGCTGGGATAACAACTCTTGCATTAACGTATGCACTATCGACCATCCCTACAACGGACGCGCTATCAAATGCGTCTGGGATAACAACTCTTGCATTAACGTATGCGCTATCAATAAGATTACCCGCAACAAAGGAAGCATCCGCACTATCAAATTCAAACGTGCCCTCGGCCTCGATAATTCCTATAATGTCAGCACTATCAAATGCCGCTGGAATTACAACTCTTGCATTAACATATGCAGTATCGACAATTCCTACAACATCTGCGCTATCAAATGCCGCTGGAATTACAACTCTTGCATTAACATATGCAGTATCGACAATTCCTACAACGGACGCGCTATCAAATGCGTCTGGGCTTCTTGCAGTAACATATGCGCTATCGACAAGATTACCAGCGACAAAGGAAGCATCTGCACTATCAAATGTAGATAAGACCTGAACCCTTGCAGCGACATATGCACTATCAACCATTCCTACAACGTCTGCGCTATCAAATGCTACTGGAATATCAAATCTTGCATCGACATATGCGCTATCGACCATTCCTAAAATGAACGCACTATCAAGTCCTGATAGAATATCAAATCTTGCATTAACGTATGCGCTATCGACAAGATTACTTGGAACATATGTGAATGCTCCATTGCCGTTATAACTTAAAGTGCTAGTAGCACCAGAAGGTGCTAATTGAGTTACGGAGATATCAGAAAATCTAGGGACGTCTAAAATTCCATAACCGTCCCTACTAGTTGGAGTACTTGTTATAGATGAAAATGCGGGAGCAGTATTTGTTACAGATCCTGTAGGCGAGCTATTGATTATATTAAAAATATATGCAGAGTCAACTAAAGCTGTAACCCCGGAGTCATTTAAAGCGCCCACATTATTATAGAATGAACTTAGTTCACCTAAGGCAACTCTTGCTGTTCCATGAGTTCCCACACTTACTCCGCTCACAATCACAAAATTTGAGTTTGGGGCTAAGTTTGCTGAAACTTCTGTTGGTAAATCGACTACTCTAACCATTTGTTATCTCTGCTATCTGTTGTCTGGACTAATTGGCCAGTCAGTCTTTTTTAAGTTTGGCCAATTGCTATGTGCCGTAATGTTTCGCAAATCTACACAATAATCTTTCCATTCTTTACTCGGCTTCATATCAGAGCGAAATCTCCAATCTGTCGCGCTAAGTAAATTATCACGCTTCATTCTATTACTATCCGCTGCATTTTTATCCAAAGAACTCTTTTTTGGAGCAACATATTTTTTAAAGTCTTTGCCAATCAATTTTAACAAATTAATATTATCAATAACTGTATCTGTATCTAAAGGTGATAAAGAATAAGGAATCCATCCATGTTGAGGATGATTTATTTCTAAGTCTAAATGGGTGTTTTCTTTATTAATAGATTTTACGTTTCTCACTTCAGTTATGTTAATCGTCATTTTTATAATATCCTCAAGCTATCTTTAACCATAAAGTTGCGCCTTTAAGAGTATGGTGTCCTGCGACAACAATTTCTTGATCATATTGTCCTTGCGCTCTCCAAGTTCCTGCAAGACCTGCGCCTGTTAGAGTGCCTGCTACGAAAGCAGCATTATTGCCGTCGCCTTCTACTGAGTACGCTGCGGAAGCAGGCACTAGACTGGATCCTGCAATAGTTGCACCGTAAGCTATATCACTAGAGCCTGTCGAATAACCAAACATATATGTTCCAGTCGCATCTGTTGTAAGTACACCGCTTGTTTGCGCTGCAATAGCTTGACTAATTTTATATGGAGAGACCAAAGTGTCAAGTGTATTAGTTCCTGCTGACCATATAGATGAATCTTGAGTTGTTAGCCTGGCAATATGAACTGCACTATCTTGAGCTAAGATTTTTGTTATATTAGTACTATCAAAAATATTTAAATTTGAACCGCCCGAATCTATATGTCCTATTTTTGCCCATGCCGAAGAAGCATCATTTCGAATTTGTATATCATTTCGTATATCGTCGTACCAGAAAGTTCCGGCTTGAAACACTAAGGGAGGAACAGAATCAACATAGATTTTCGGCAAAGTGAGCGACATTATTTGCTGTGCATCTTGTAATTGGCTTATATCTGTGGCTATAGGAACAGTGGTCTGGATCACACCAGTTAGTTGCGAATATGCAATATACGGACCGCCGCTTAAAGCACTTCTCGCTAATGAGTCTGTATAATATATGTGTGAAGTGCCTTGAGGAACATCGTCAGAAACAAATCCTACTTGTGAATCTGCTAGTTGTCCATCTAAATTTTGAATATGTGGAATGCGTGCCTTATCAAATACACCACTTGTCGTTTTATTTGCTGAAATATTGGGTATTCTAGCAACAGGAAAAACACCGCTTGTAATAGCAGCGGTTGATAGTGGACCTAAATCTGATTGAGAAATTACATTACAATTAAATTGCCAAGCGCCGCTGTTAGAATCATATACAAGTGTTGTATGACTTCCTGTGCCACCTGAAGCAAGAGTTTGTAATGACCTTATTGTAGATGTAGTCACTTGTGGAGCAATTTCATTTATAGCAGAAACGATATCAGATTTGTTTGTAGTAAGCAATTGATCTGGCTCACCAACGTATGTTGACATAGAGTTGGTAGCTTGGCGCCAAGTTTCAATAGTATCTGTAAGATTAACTGAGATTTTTCTTGTCATTTTTTCATCTTTGCTATAAGTTGCTTATGTTTATTTATATCTTTTCTAGTGCTATTTTAAACTCGTCCTCATAATATTTTCTCACATCTGGGACCATTCCAGTCATTTTTAGTGGAAATGTTATTTGCTTTATAATATTTTCGTATGTCGTTATGTCTAAACTATACTGCACAAAATGAGGATCATTGTCAGCTAATAAATATTTATCATCTAATAACTCAAAGAAATTTTCATCAAAATCTTCAGATAGCCAAGACGCATAGCAAATCGCAACAAAGTATGATTTTGCTGGATATACCCATTCATCAATATAATCATTAAAATGCTTGACTGCCCATTTAACAGTATCGTCCGTCCAAGTAATATCTACTCTATTCAAATCATCTGTATGATGCTTGTTAATAAGGTGATAAACTTGACTCGCTATTTTCCAATCTTCCATACCAGTCCAATAATCCTTTATATCCGTTACAGCCATTATCTAAATCCTTAACATATCTGTAATGCT
>JGI24005J15628_10001496_pt1 | contig 12440 bp, 8 predicted proteins | sample LinPmetageLP40_FD_15628 | JGI IMG/M metagenome (IMG submission 15628)
TTGATCAGGTGTCGCTTCCTTAGAGAGACTAAAATGATCTACCTGTGTGTAGTTCGTCAACATCTTTTGAAACTCGCTGAGCATATCTGTTCCGATAGACACACTTGCCATCCGTAGTGTGTCGAGTCTCTTAAGTGGTAAAATCTTGTGGTCGTTTCTCAGTACTGTAATAGCCAATTCAATAAGCTTGCGGTTTAGAAGTTGTGCCTGCGGAGAGTTCAGTCTTTGTACTAGTCCTTCAGTTTCTATTTTCTCAATATATGACAGTCCCAATATGTACTTATATGATAGTATTTTGCGGCATCTCTCTTCCAATAATTGCTTGCTTATCCTTTTTCGCTTAACAGCGGTTTTCACTGCAGCTATACCAGCCAGCAAGTTTTCTGGAAGCAGAAGTACATCATTACCCGCGAGAATCGCCATAACAATTGCCTCTTCAGATGAAAAGTGTTTCGTTACTCCCTTCATCGTCATTGCATCAGTAAACACCAACCCCTTAAATCCTAGTTTCTCCTTTAACAAGCCCGTAACAATAGGCCTTGATAGTGTAGAAGGCAAGTTTTCTGTTGTGTCTAGCGCTGGGATATTCAGGTGTGCGACCATGATACTTCCAAGACCCTCTTCGAAAAGACGTTTGAAAGGGTATAGCTCTAAGCTATCGATGCGCTCTTCAGTTTGTGTTATAAGTGGTAGTGCTTTATGTGAATCCGTATTAGTGTCTCCATGTCCAGGAAAATGTTTACCAGTAGCCAAAACACCATTTTCTTGCAACCCTTTCATATAGGCAATGCTTTTAGCAGTCACTTTGTATTTATCTTCTCCAAAAGATCGATAACCGATTACAGGATTAGCTGGATTATTGTTTATATCGGCAACTGGAGCAAAATTGACGTGTGTTCCCATGATACTTAACTGATAGGCTATTTCTTTACCCATATCATAAATAAGCTGGTCATCCTGAATAGCACCTAATGTCATCTGATACGGGAAGCTCATTGTGCTGTCCTGTCGCATGCCCAGACCCCACTCTCCATCAGTAGCAACCAATAAAGGTACTTTTGCCAATTGTTGATACTTGTTTAACAGACGTGCTTGTCTGACGGGTCCTCCTTGAGCAACTATCAGTCCACCTACCTGCCAAAAACCAACAATACTATCTACTGCAGCTTCATATGATGCGTCTTTGTTTGAGTATAACCTCGTCATAAAGAGTTGTCCTATCTTTTGATCTATAGAAAGTGTATTGAATACTGAATCTACCCAATGTTTCATTTTACCCTGCATAGGATCTTGCATCAAGCTCGATTGCTGGCAAAATCCTCTTATCGAGATCAATGCTGTAAGGACAAAAATAAATAAGGCGATGCCTCTTTGTCTTTTAGTCATTCTTAGAGGTGATTATTTTTGAGACAGGGCTTTTTTTACAGAACCATATTTTTTTAAGAGCGTCAGTGCTTCTTCACTATTTATTGCCAATTCCTCCATCAAGAAATTGACCCCACGATTTACCAGTTTTTCGTTATTTAACTGCATGTTGATCATCTTATTTCCTTTTACCCTACCCATTTTGATCATGAGCGCAGTGGAAATCATATTAAGGATTAATTTCTGTGCAGTTCCGCTTTTCATCCGGGTGCTCCCTGTCACAAATTCAGGCCCTACGACTGCCTCAGCAGTTATTTTAGCTATCCTTGACAAAGGTGAGTTGGGGTTGTTAGTGATACCACCTGTAAATGCTCCGACTTCATTTGCATAGTTTAGTGCTCCCAAGACATATGGTGTCGATCCAGATGCTGCAATACCTATCACAGCATCATTTTTATTCAATTTATATCCTTCTAGGTCTATCTTAGCTTGGTTTAAGTCATCTTCAGCAAACTCTACTGATTTGCGAATAGCGGTATCACCTCCGGCTATCAAACCAACAACCCTTTCTGGTGAAAAACCAAATGTTGGCGGGATCTCAGAGGCATCGAGAATACCTAACCGGCCACTCGTGCCAGCTCCTATATAAAACAGCCGCCCTCCAGCGATAAATTGAGGCAGAATGGCATCCACCATTTCTGAAATGAGAGGCAATACTTCATCAACTGCGTCAGCTACTTTCCGGTCTTCTTTATTGATGCTCTCCATTATTTCTTTGGTCGACATTTTTTCCAAATTGTGATATAAAGAAGAAGCCTCGGTAATTTTCACATCTTGTTTATCTATCATTGTTGGTCTTTTCTGATGGTATCTTATAACACATTGATATGTTGATCCAAATATGGTTTTAAAACATCTGAAGTATCGTCTATATCAGTGATCAATGTATCTACAGACTGTATTTCACATATTTTATAACGTTGGATTGAGTTGAGTTTCTCTGCAATGGTGAGCAGTACGACTTTTTTTGAAGCAGCAATCATCGCCTTTTTCATCTGAACCACTTCCCAATCAAATGACGTCAGCCCATTGACAGAATCCAGATACCCTGTACCTAAAAAGCAAATATCAACCTTGATTCCTGCCAACGTGTTTAAGGCACTACCTCCTACTGAAATTTGTGCATCACGTGATAACTTCCCACCAATAAATATAACTTCTATGTTAGGGTGAGCCAGCAGTTCTATAGCTATAGGCAGACTCGGGGTGAAAAAAGTGGCATTTAGCCGATGAGGTAAGTGCTTTATCAGTTCTAAATTGGTCGTCCCTCCACTGATTAGAATAACACTGTCTGTCTCTATTAATTGCAAAGCTTTTTGAGCGATGATCGTCTTACTTTCAGACGCATATACATCTTTTGCAGTATCATTACTATAGTGAAACCCAATTGAAATTGCTCCTCCATGCACTTTTTTGAGTTTCCCGTCCTCATCCAACTCCTTGATATCTCTCCTTACTGTGTCGATAGACACATTTAAGAGATGAGCCAAGTCAATCAATAATACCCTGCTATGCGTTCTTACTTCGTGCAAGATAACTTCTTGTCTATTTCCTTTTTTTGCCATCAATTGTTGCAACAATACATTTGTGAAAAATAAATATAAGTAATGTGTCCTTTTTAATCCATCACTATGAATATTACACACCATTAGTTGCAACAAAAAACGGCATAAATATAATTACACACAACAGATACTTGCAAATAATGAAATATAGGTCTAAATTTATAGCAAATAGACTGCAAATTTACGAATCATGCAAACAACCACTTACCTAGACAGCCATCATGACCCAAATACACGAAAAGCGACAGCATAGTTTTTACAACAGTGAAATCAAACAATTCGAAAAAATAGAGACCTCTATCTATGATGATTCTGATGGTGCATCCTTATATGTAGCAAAGGAAATATCAGAATTGATAAAGAAAAAAGCTGCAAAGGGGGAATACGCTGTTCTTGGGTTGGCCACTGGTTCCAGTCCTATTAAGATATACAACTACCTCGTCAAGTTTCATAAACAAGAAGGTCTCAGCTTCAAAAATGTAGTCACTTTCAATCTGGATGAATACTACCCTATGAATCCTGATAGCTTGCAAAGCTATGTACGATTCATGAAAGAGCACCTTTTCGACCATATCGATATCCCTACAGAGAATATCAATATTCCTAACGGCACCCTTGACATAGAACAAACCAAGACTTACTGCATCGATTACGAGAAAAAGATCAAAAGCTATGGAGGTCTAGACGTTCAGCTATTAGGCATTGGCCGAACTGGGCATATTGGTTTCAACGAGCCAGGTTCTTCTATAAATAGTCGAACTCGTTTGGTCCGCCTCGACAAAGTAACCCGAAAAGATGCGGCAAGTGATTTTTTTGGTGATGAACATGTACCTTCCCGAGCCATCACCATGGGGGTAGGTTCTATTATGGAAGCTAAGAAAGTATTTCTTGTCGCTTGGGGAGAAGGCAAAGCCAAAGTCATCAAAGCAGCTATCGAAGGAGCTATTAAAACATCAATCCCTGCATCCTTTCTACAGCATCATTCAAACTGTGAAGTAATCGCTGATACTGCAGCAGCTAGTGAACTTACTCGTGTAAAAACACCCTGGTTGGTGGAAGAATGCATTTGGACAGATCGGCTTATCACGCAAGCAACCACCTGGCTTGCCAACAAACTGAATAAAGCAATTCTAAAACTGACTAACGAGGATTATAACGAGTATGGCATGGGGTCTTTAATCGCTGAGTTTGGTTCAGATGAAGAAATCAACCTCAGGGTATTTAATCACTTACAGCATACCATCACTGGGTGGCCTGGAGGCAAGCCCAATGTGGACGACTCCACCAGACCAGAACGTGCTAAACCATTTCCCAAAACGAGCGTTATTTTCAGTCCGCATCCTGATGATGATGTCATCTCCATGGGCGGCACATTGATCCGACTTGTGGATCACGGCCATGACGTACATGTAGCCTATCAGACTTCCGGAAATATTGCCGTCTTTGATGATGATGTCTTGAGGTCTTTAGATTTTGCTCAAGAAGTGATCGGCAACAACGCTGCACATCAAAGCCTATCCGAAACTATAAAAAAAGTAAAGAATAACATACGAAATAAGAAGCCTGGTGAAGTAGACTCCTCAGAAATACAAGAATACAAAGCATTGATCAGAAAAGGCGAAGCCAAATCTGCGTGCCGTACTTGTGGTGTGAAAGATAAAAATATTCATTTCTTGAATTTACCGTTTTATGAAACTGGCACGGTGAGAAAGAATCCCATCGGCACGGCAGATATTCAAATTATCTATGACCTACTAAAGAAAACCAAACCTCATCAGATTTTTGCTGCTGGCGATTTATCAGACCCACATGGGACACACAGAGTCTGTCTAGACGCTATCTTCAAAGCGATCCATCAACTCAGTGAAGAAGGAGAGAAATGGCTTGAAGACACTTATGTCTGGCTCTATCGTGGTGCCTGGCAAGAATGGGAAATATTTGACATAGAGATGGCCGTACCCATAGGTCCAAAAGATTTAATGAGAAAGCGCAAAGCGATATTCAAACATCAATCACAAAAAGATGAAGCCATGTTTCCTGGAAATGATAAACGTGAGTTTTGGCAAAGAGCAGAAGACAGAAATCGAGGAACTGCTAAAAAATACAATCAACTCGGTCTTGCTGAATATGAGGCCATAGAAACTTTTGTACAGTGGAAATTTTAACTAATTTTTAAAAAATTGCTTATGAAAAAACTTACTGTAAATCACTCTTTTCTAAAGAGCATCCAATACCTGAGTAGCCTCTTAGCGCTCCTGGTATTGGCGGTGACCGCACAGGGCCAGACGGCCTATACCCTCAGGGGTAAAGTGACCAATGACAATAGCGGAGAGCCTGTCCCAGGAGCTACTGTCCAGGTAAAAAACACAACTATTGGAACAATCACTGATATATCTGGTGACTATTCATTTGAAGTAAATTTGGAGACCGGAAGTTACACATTGATCATCAGATCACTTGGCTCCCTCACCGAAGAAGTCGACCTCAATTTAAGTACCCAGACAGAGGTAGTCAATAATGTGGGTATGAGTATAGATATTTTGGGATTGGATGAAATCGTCATTACCGGTACTGGCGCACTCACAGAAAAGAAGCAACTGGGCAATACCATCTCGACTATTAAGGGACAGGAAATAGCTGGGTCTGGTGCTCTGGATATTACTGGAGCACTTTCTGGCAAGATGGCAGGTGTTCAGGTAATGCAAAACTCAGGAGATCCAGCAGGGGGCATCAGTGTCAGGCTAAGAAGTGCCAGTACTGTCAATGGCAGTTCTGATCCTTTATATATCATTGATGGAGTGATCGTTAATAATTATTCCACTGACGTACTGAATTCTACAAGTGTGGTGCAAAACCGTCTATCTGACATAAGTCCTCAAGATATTGACCGCATTGAAGTCATCAAAGGAGGTGCTGCTGCAGCTATCTACGGCTCCAGGGCTAGCAATGGGGTAGTGCAAATTTTTACAAAAAAAGGAAAAGCAGGAAAACCCGTAATTACCTTTTCTTCAAGTATAAACTTCAATTCTCTTAGGAAGAAACGTGATTTCAATGAAGTCCCTCTCGATTGGGTCACTTCTGACGACACCGATCCAAACTATTTGACTACACAGCCAGCTACAAGGTATGATTACCAAGACATGGTCTTTGAAAATTCTACAGGAACAGACAACTACCTCTCCCTATCCGGAGGAAAAGATGGTACAGACTATTTCTCCTCTGTTTCTTATTTAAAAAATAGTGGCATTATGAAAAACACAGATTACGAAAGAATTGGTACGAGAATTCGGATCAATCAAAGAATTAATGATTGGGCTTCCGTATCTATTGGAAGCTATTTTTCTACCAGCCTTAGCAATGATCAACCCAATGGAGGATATACTGCTGGTGTATTGCCTACCATATTATTCACCAATAATAGGATCGATCCAGCACTAGATGCTGATGGAAATTATCCTACGATGACGTTCTATCCGAATATCTTGGAATATTTGGAAACTTTTGATTTCCAACAGCGCAACAACAGGTCTATCAATGACGTGCAACTTAACCTATTACCAACTAAAAATCTGAGTATAAACTATATTTTTGGTTATGACAATGCCAAATCAACGGGTACTCAGTATATTCCAATTGGAACAACTACTCGTGAATCAGGACGTGCGAGAACTGCTACAGTTAGTTCTAGACTGTTCAATAGTGACATCAATGTCTCCTATGATCGGGCAATATCCACAAGAATACAATCAACCACCTCCACAGGATTTACCTGGCAATTTGATGACCGTGAAACTACCTCCATTTCAGCTGAGAATTTAGCATTGGGTGTGAAAACCACTATTGGAGCTGCTAGCATTACTCCTGTAGAAGACAAGGCAACCTTTACAGTTTGGGGCGGCTATTTACAGCAAACATTTGGTTTGAATGAAAAGCTTTTTGTGACTGGAGCTCTTAGATTAGATGGTTCTTCCGTATTTGGTGAAAATGAGAAAAATCAATTATACACCAAGGCAAGCATGTCCTATTTGATCTCAGAAGAAGATTTTTGGCAAAACTTAGTAGGAAACTCCTTCAGCAGTTTCAAGTTGCGAGCTTCATGGGGTCAGGCGGGTAGTCTTACAGCTATTAACCCTTTTGACCGATTGTCAAATTATAACCCAGTTTCCATTGATGGTAGTCCAGGTTTGACATCGCCAAGCCTACTCGGCAATCCAGATCTAAAACCAGAAAGACAAACCGAAATGGAGTTTGGCGTTGACATGACCTTATTTGAAAATAAATTAGGTTTGGAGCTAACTTACTATAGTCAGGACATTGAAAACTTATTATTGGAACGCACATTATCTCCATCCACAGGTGCTTCTACCAGAATCGAAAATATTGGAACTATGACGAATAAAGGATTTGAAGCCTTGGTAAGGGCTACTATTATTGAATCTAATGACTTTAGTTGGTCAGTGATCGGTACATTCTCTACTAATAAAAATAAAGTAAATGATGTGGAAGGAGAACAACTTTCTGTTGGAAACTTTGGATTTTCGGTAGCTAAAAATGGACAACCGCTAGGTGTATTTTATCAAGGGTACTATGCTCGAAATCCAGATGGAAGTCTATTACTGACTACCGGTGATTTGCCACAGCGAGAGAGAGGTTCCTTTGATGAAGATGGAAACCCTGTAGCTGAAAGAACAGCAGGCCAACCAAGTGGTGTAAATTTGAGCAAGGTCATTGGTGACCCCAACCCTGATTACATTGCTTCTTTGATCAATGAAGTCACGTACAAGGATTTCTCATTCAGAATGCAATTTGATGCGGTTCAAGGGTTTGATGTACTAAGTTGGGACACCCGAATGTTCTACCGATTTGGAGGGGGCGAGCAAGAAGCGAAGGAATTGAGAGGAGAAGAAGTGCGTGGAACGGGAGCTGCCAAATTTGGCATTGCAGAGTCATATGTAGAAGATGGTTCATTTATCAAACTTCGCGAGATCTCTGCTTCATATATTTGGAAAGACCCTTTCAAGGGCATTACTAACTTAAAGTTCTCTTTATCTGGTCGCAACGTATTCTCTATTGACAACTATTCAGGTTATGATCCTGAAGTCAATATGGATGGCCAAAGCAATGGTGCGAGAGGCGGAATTATGGGACTGGTACCCATCCCTCGTGTATTTAGATTGGGTGTAACCGCCACTTTTTAATTGTCATTTTAAATATATCGAACATGAAAAAGATAATAAATTATACATTGATCATCATTCTGATTCTAAGCAGCTCTCTATTTATTGCTTGTGAAACGGAATTTGCCAATCCGAATAATCCTACTGAAGATATTGTTCTGGAGACAAAAGACGGTCTCTATGCCTTAGCCATAGGATTGAGACAATACTATTCTGTTACGGCCTTGAGACAGGTAATCGAAGCTCCTGGTATTACGACCCGAGAATTGGGCGTAACCAATACATTCCTAAATATCAATGAATTGGCTAAAGGAGGTGCAGAATTGCCCGCTGAAAGCGGAGGAATCACCAATCCGTGGGTGACACTACTACGTGCTAAAGGTATGGCTGAATCAATTATTGAAGGTGCTAATTCAATAGAACTGTCAAATGGAACCCGCAGTGGACTATTGGCTTACAGCCATCTATTCAAAGCAATGATTCTAGGAAACCTCATTCAGATGTACGAACAAGTACCTATCAATAACTCTACTGATGGAGCAGCTATGTTCAGTGATAGAGCGACTGTCTTGGCAGAGTGTATTGTATTGCTAGAGGAGGCCAATAGTCAACTATCAGCTACTCCAATGTCTGCTGAATTTACGTCTGCAGTACTTTGGGAGGATTTAAATTTACAGAAAAGCATCAATGCCCTTCTTTCTAGATACCACTTGATTGCTGGCAATTATGCAGCAGCCATTACTGCTGCGGATGATGTAATCAATGACAGCTCTCCACCTACTAGCTCTTACTGGGTCTATGATGCTAACAATGAAAATCCAATATGGAATAGAACGGTTAATTCTGACGATCTCGATCCGCAGAGTAACTTCGGTCTGCTAGGTGCTTATATCCCTGAAGCGGGCGATGGTCGCATAGATTTCTATCTGGGGGCTTCCTCTGGCACTGCCAATGCAGATGCAGGTGGACAAGCTCTCAGTGAAATGCGTGGCTTCTTTGCTTCCAGTACTTCTTCGATTCCGGTTTACTTACCAGGAGAAATGTTACTGAACAAAGCTGAAGCTCATGCCAGACTCAATCAATTGAGTGATGCTGTTACGCAACTGAACCTCGTCAGGCAAAAAGATGATGATGCAATGGGGGTAAATGCAAATCTACCAGCATGGACTGGAGATATTAACAATCAAAATGATATTCTGGAAGAAATCTATAAAAACAGATCCATTGAATTGTTTTTGACAGGACTAAGGTTTGGAGATAGTAAGAGATTCCATCCTGACTTTGTAGTTCCTTCTGCCCAAAATACTACCAATGAAAGAAATAGAAATTTTTATCCATATCCATTTCTAGAAAGAGAAAACAATCCAAACACTCCTGACGATCCATCTATTTAGTGGTTGATGTTTATGAGCTGCCAAATGTTGCCAGCTCATTTTCTTTCACCTATCGTATGAAGGATTTATGTTATGCCTTTTTAATTTTCTATAGGCAAAAAGGTATCCAACCATTAAAATAGAGAAATTCCATCAAAATATCACAATGCCTCAACAATGAAAATAACCGCTTCATGGAATATCAATGCCAATGAATGGATAAGGGCTATTGAGCAAAATACGATTGGTTCCAGAAAGATCACCAATCCAGCCATTTATGAAACAATACAAAAATTAAATCCACACAATGTTTTAGACCTTGGCTGTGGGGAAGGTTGGCTAACGCATCAGCTGAACGAAGCTGGAATCACATCTGTAGGGATCGATGCAACAAAGTCTCTTATCGATCAGGCAAAAACAAAGAGCGGATCGTTCTTTGTCAAAACATACGAAGAAATCATCGAGGATAATTACGTGCCGCTAGGGCCTTATGAAGCGATCGTATTCAACTTTTGTTTGTACCACAAGCAGGAAACTGAAAGCATACTACAGAAGGCAAAGTCATTTCTCAACAAGAGAAAACTGATCATCATCCAGACACTTCATCCTTTTGCATTTTTAGGAGCAGATTTCAGCTATCAAAACCAGTGGATCGAAGACTCCTGGAAAGGACTCAAAGGGGATTTTCATTCGCCACACAAATGGTATTACCGCACCTTGGAAGGATGGGTGACCACTATAAGAAATAGTGGTCTGCGCATCGTAGCCGTCAATGAACCAACTGCTCCAGAAGCAACTACTCCCTCATCAATTATCTTTATATTGTCTGCTCATGAATAAACCCTCTTACAAAGTAATCGCCCTTATGTCAGGCACTTCATTGGATGGACTGGACATCGCCTTCTGTAATTTCAAATTGATAGATAATCAATGGTCATTTGATCTAATAGCTTCTAAAAGCGTAGATTATGATGACTTACTTAAAAAACGCCTAAAAGACAGCATCAGGCTTCCTGCGTTAGAATTGCTTTTGCTCAACAATGAATATGGCAAATGGCTCGGTGGACAGGTCAAAGCGTTTGTGAAAGAAAATAACATTACAGCTGATTTTGTCTCAAGTCATGGACACACTGTTTTTCATCAGCCGGACAAAGGACTTACTTATCAGATCGGTTCTGGTCAACATCTGGCTAACAAATGTGGATTGGAAGTTGTCTGTGACTTTCGGACGAAAGATTTAGCCTTGGGCGGACAAGGAGCTCCGCTGATTCCTATTGGAGACCAGCACCTGTTTTCTGATTTTGATTTTTGTTTGAATCTAGGAGGTATATCAAACATATCCTTCGACCATAAAGGAGAAAGAGTAGCCTACGATATTGGACTAGCTAATATGGTATTAAATTACTTGACTGCCCAAAAAGCATTGTCTTATGATGATAACGGGGAAATTGCCAGATCCGGAAAACTGTGTAAGGATCTGTTAAATCAATTGAATGACCTCCCCTATTATAAACAGCCATTTCCAAAATCAACAGGTTATGAATGGTTCTGTGATGATGTAATACCAATCGTAGATACCAGTAAACATTGCTTTGAAGACAAACTCTGTACTTGTGTGCATCACATCGCTTTTCAAGTGGCTGAAGAAGTCCAGAAATACGCCATGGGAAAAAGACATTTACTCGTCACAGGTGGTGGAGCAAACAATGCTTTTTTGATTGAGACATTGCGGTTTTATTTGGCTGATCAGGTGGAAGTAGTTGTTCCCGATCAGTCAATTGTCAACTTTAAAGAAGCAATTGTATTTGCCCTAATGGGAGTTCTTAGATATCGCAATGAAGTGAACTGTCTAAAATCCGTGACTGGTGCTTCCCAAGATTCTTGTGCTGGGGTCATTTTCAATCCTGAGTGATATCAAAAAGAAAATGTGGTCGCGTTACAGCTTATTAGTTCATTGCTGAATTGTATAAAACACAATGTGTCGCACGAAATATCTCCATGCTGTAACGAACTAGAGGATTTTTATTTCACTAAAAACACTTCTCTTTTCCCTCCTATTTATTTGAGTCATTTTGCCGATGAAGGTAAACTATTTGTAGAAAAAACTAGTCCAGTGCTATATAACCGCAACTCACATGATTATTTTCACTTAAGCCTTGAATCGATAATGAACTACCCAGAGGTAGAGCCATTGGGGCATCAGATAAAGTTTGCCATGCAAACATGGTTATTTTCGACCCTTTGGGTCGTAGAATTAAACCGCATATTGATTAAAAAAAGTAAACTTTACCTAAGCAACAAGCAAAAATTAATAAGGCTAAGAAACTTATTTAAGTAAAGCGGTCACTTATCTAACCAACTTTCAAAGTATTTTACATTCTTAAGGCTAAGAATTTTAAAACTAACAACACGTTGATCGTTATTTAGTGTCCTGATAGTGAACCTCACTTAAAGGCCGTACTAATCTGCCTAAATGTTAATCTTAACGTGAAAATTCACAGACAAGTACTTTATCGTTTTTAGCAAATAGAGCTATTTAAAATTACTGTTGTCCGATAAAACTCGATTATAAAAAATAATCTATATTCAGTTAACATGAAGAAGGATTTCTGATGGTTTCTAAAAAGTAAGCCCTTCAAAATAATAGGAGGATAATTACATGAAAAGCTGCTGTAATGGACATTATAAACGTGTTTTTTGATAAAAGTTAAATGTCAATTATTTTAACCGGACAACAGTAATTTAAAATGTGAAATTCTCAGTAGATGGTGGATATAAACTATTGCATGAGCATACAAAATCTCAAGCCTGAAAAATGCAGAACGCTGGCGATAACTAATAGTCTATATCACCTCTATCACCTCTATAAATTTATTCTGACCAATACTTAATTGTTTTTT
>JGI24005J15628_10001498_pt1 | contig 12432 bp, 7 predicted proteins | sample LinPmetageLP40_FD_15628 | JGI IMG/M metagenome (IMG submission 15628)
AGTCTAAAGCAAGACGTAAGTCTTTTAAAGCACGACACGCTAAAAATATTAAAAGAGGTAAGATGTCTGCAGCTTACTGGGCAGATAAGGTAAAGTGGTAACATGAGTAAAACTTATAACAAAGAGATTATGAGTCGTATTAAACAACAGAAAAAGTTAATAGATACACAAAATAAAGCAGGTTATGCTGCAGGTGATAGAAAAGATTATATCGGTGTTGTCAAAACTGTAAGAAAAATTAAAAAATTAGAAAAAAGTATAGACAAATTAGGTTCTGCTTATGTGAGTCCAAAACCTTTTGTGAAAAAAAATTATAATTAATTATGTCAAAAATTAAACAACAAGAAAATATATTTGTAAAATCTGAAGATTTGAAAGCATGGGCTATAGAGTTATCAGAAGCATGTGGTAGCCTTATAATAAATAAAAAACCTAACACATCTAAGATAGATACTCTTATAGAAAAATTCGTAGATGATTATAACTACAACATGATAGTTATGGTAGAAGAAGCAAACAAATTAGCTGAAGAAGAATAATGCCAAATTTAGTTTGCGTTTCTCCTGAATGTACAAATTCATTATCAAAAGGTAAAAGAAAATATTGTTCTGATACATGCAAGTGGAGAGAACAAAAAAGAGTACATAGAGCAGACAAACTTAATCGTGAATATAAACCTGAAGAAAAATCAATTAACAAAACACAAGTAGCTACAACTAGAAGAGGTGCGTTGTATGACAAATTTGTAGAAGAAGGTTATGCACTAGATTTAATTAATAACAATATGAAACGTAAAGAGATAGCAGAGTTGTTAGGTTGCACACCAGCACACATTTCTAGATTACTAGGTGCTTATCAAGAAGATATACAACAGGCAGCAGCAACACAAAGCTGGGAGAAATCAGAAGCTACCTTACAAGCAGAAAAAGACTTTCAAGATTTTAGAGATATGTATTTTCAAACAGAAAAAGGTGAACTGTTTGAGACAGCAGATTTTCACAAAGTGTGGATAGACTCAATTATAAAAGCTATTGACACAGGTGGACAACAAATGATTCTCTCTCCACCTAGACATGGCAAGACAGAACTTCTTATACATTTTGTAGTTTGGCTTATATGCACAAACCCTAATATGAGAATTATGTGGGTAGGTGGTAACGAGGACATAGCTAAAAACTCTGTATCATCAATTATGGATACATTAGATAACAATGATAAACTTAAAGAAGCCTATTGTGGACCAGGTGGTAATTTTAAACCAGCTAACAGAACAGGTAAGTCTTGGTCACAAAATCAATTTACTGTTGCTACTAGAACTATACCTGGTATTAAGTCACCTACAATGATAGGTATTGGACGAGGTGGTAAGATTCTGTCAAGAGACTGTGACATAATTATTGCAGATGACATTGAAGACCACAGCTCTACTATGCAACCTAAGTCAAGAGAAAATACAAAACAATGGTGGACTACTACATTAGGTTCAAGAAAAGAAGAACATACAGCTATGGTTCTTATTGGCTCTAGACAACACCCTGAAGATTTATATTCTGCTTTGTTAAACAACAATGCATGGGAAACAATAGTAGAAGAGGCACATGACAGCATGTGTTCTTTAGCAGAGTTTGACGAGGAGAAACATGTTGACTGTATGTTGTGGAGTAGTTTTAGAACTTTTAAATGGTTAATGAATAGAAAAAATGACGCACTTACTACAGGTGGGTTAAAAAACTTTGAGATGGTTTATCTGAATAAAGCTATGGCAGAGGGACTAAATATATTTAATCCAGAGATTATAGAGAAATGTTACGACACATCAATACCACTAGGTTATATTCCACAAGGTAGTTACCTAGTTGCTGGACTTGACCCTGCTGCAACAGGCTATCAAGCAGGATTCTTATGGGCAGTAGAAACAGAAGATAACAAACCTAAGTTAACATTGGTTGATTTAGAAAACCACCAAGGTGGTGGTCTAGATGAAGCATTGGAACTTATTAAGAAATGGTATGACAGATATGGTTGTTATCACTGGGTTATAGAAGAGAACGGATTTCAAAAAGCAATNAGNCAAGATGATAGAATTAAAAAATTTGCTGCCTCACAAGGTATTAAGTTAGAAGGACATGAAACACATAAAAACAAGTGGGACCAAAAGTTTGGTGTAACATCATTAGCACCTATGTTTCAAGAAGGTATTATTACTTTGCCATTTGGAGATGATGAAGCTATATCTAAATCAATACTTTATACTAAACAATTAACATACTTTGCCTCTAANGGACANGGTANTAGTAGGGCAATTGCATCAGATGTAGTNATGGCTTCTTGGTTTCCTATGAAAACTGTAAGAACTTTAACAAGATTNACTTATGAAGATATGTCCTATGATTACTCACCAAGTTACGATAAGTATGATACCATGGACTGGAACGAAATACCCTGGAGATAAATGACACCTGACCAAATTTTAGACAGAGCAGTACATTTAAGGAACATGCACAGAGATGCATTACCTGACAGGCACAGATTTAAAAGCATTCTTAATGGTGGTGAAGAGGGAATAGCAGAATTACTGGGTACTGAAAATGTAGATAGTGGGACTTTACCTGCACCTAACTTAATGTTATCTGCTTTAGATAGATTAGCACAAAAGATTGGCAAAACCCCTTCGTTAGATGTACAGATAACTAATGCAAGAGACAGTAGTCGTAACAAAGCTAAAAAAGAAAAAATAGAAAGAATTGTTACTTCATACGACAANATGCAAAAACTTGATTTACAAATGCCACAAGTAGCAAGATGGCTACCNGGTTATGGATTTTGTGTATGGGTTATAACATCTAAGAAAGATGCTAACGGAAANATATATCCTTGTGCAGAACTAAGAAATCCTTATGATTGTTATCCTGGTTATCTAGGTAACATGCAAGAACCACAAGAGTTAGCTATTGTACAAACAGTTCCTCTTAAAGAATTATTGCAAATGTATCCAGAACTTAAAGGATGGTACAACGACACTAAAGAAAACGACAGACAAAACCAACCAGCAGCTTTATACGGATTAGGTAATAATGATGCTAGTTGGAGTAATTCAAGTGATGACGGAGATGTCATTGTAGAATATATGAATCCTGAAGGAACATATGTTATACACCCAGCTTCTAAGAAAATTGTAGATTTTATTCCAAATGTCCTTAAATCAGGACCTGCTTTTGTTGTTGCTAAAAGATTTAGTTTTGACAAGTTACAAGGTCAGTTTGACCAAGTAGTAGGTCTAATGGCAGCTATGGCAAAGATAAACATCTTGTCAGTTATAGCTATGGAAGATGCAGTTTTTACAGAAACAAATATTGTTGGTGAGATAGAATCAGGCAAATATAGAAAAGGAAGACATTCTATAAACTATTTAGCTCCTGGTTCACAAGTAGTTAAACCAGTTACTAACTTGCCGTATCAATTATTTGAGTCTGTAGGACGACTCGAAAGACAATTGCGAGTAGTAGCAGGTTATCCAGTTCAGGATGATGCAATCTCTCCTAACTCATTTGTAACAGGTAGAGGTTTAGAAGAATTAGAATCTGGCGTTGGTGCTATGGTTACTGAATATCATACGATTTTAGAGTATGCTTTACAAGAAGTTGATTCCAAACGTCTTGAACTGGATGAGATTTTATTAGGTAATAAACGTAAACCTATGACAGGTACATACAAAGGAGCATCTTTTGCAGAGTTTTATACTCCAGATAGAGATATAGATACTAACTACAATACAAAAAGAAAATATGGTGCTATGGCTTCTTTTGATGCACCTAACAAAATAATTACAGGTCTACAGTTGTTACAAGCAGGAATCATAGATAAAGAAACAATGCAACAAGAAATGGACGGACTTGATAATATTGTACAAATTAACGAAAGAATAACAAAACAAAAAACAGAAGAGATATTATTTCAAATGTTATTGCAACAATCCCAACAGGGTGATACTAAAGCAATGATGGCTGTTGTAGAAATTTACAACAATCCTAAAGCAATTGGTAACATATTAGAAAAATTCTTCTCAGCAGTAGGTGAAGAACCTTCTCCAGAAGAACAAGCTATGTTGCAACAAGCACAACAAGCACAAGCAGTACAACAAGGTGGACCTCCTAATTTAGGAGCATTGCTAGGTGGTGGGTAATGGAGAATGATTACTTGCAATTTGCTGAAATAGTAGCAAGAAACTTTCCAGAATATACTCCACCAGCAGAAACAGAAATAAACGAAACACCAATTAGTCATATTACTTTAGCGTACATACCTGGAGTAGGCAGACTAGATATGTTAATTATTCCAGAAGGAGATGAATTTTATGGGTAGAGGAGTTAAAGGTAAGTATAAAGCTGAAAACTTTAAAGGTGAAGCTACAGAGTTAGCTGATTTAGAAAATGCTGCAATGATGGCTGGTCAAGACACCAGAGTTGTTGAAACAGAAGTTGCACCACAAGCTATAGGACCTAACCCAGGTGCTATACAAGATGTAACTAGGTTTACAGATAGACCTTTTGAATCACAAGAAACACTTGCACAGCAACCAATGATGTCAGGTATGGACCCTGATATGATATTGCAAGGCATGTATCAAGTTTTACCTAGTAAAGAAATAGCAGCTTTAATGAAATTCAATCGTTAGGAGTTCTAATGGCAGAAATTAGATGGTGGTGGCAACCTCCTCACACAGAGAATTTAGAAGAAGAAACTCAAAAAGAAAGATTTGTACAAGCCGAACAACTTGTTACTGCTTTAGAATCTAATCCTGGTATTGCAGCAAACCTTAAAGGACTTATTTCAGAAAACTTTTATCTACCTAAAGATATATTGATTGGTTCTGCTTTGATGGGACTTACTACAGAATCTCCAGAGTTAGCTCCTTTAGTAGAGCGTTGGTTAGATGTAGAAAAGACTTGGTGGGATAGAACTAAGAATGCAGGTAAAGGTGCTATAAGAACTGCATTTGTTGGTTTTGATTCGTTTCAAGATGAGTTAGTAAAGAAACCTATGTTAGCTACACAAAAATATCTTAATGATAGAAAGCATGGTGACGGTCAAGGTTTTGTTGCAGCTGCATCTTCTTTATTATTTGACAAACAAGCACAGAGCGAATGGCAAAAGACTAGACAAATGTTAGGTCCTTCTGTTGGTAGAGATGCAATTAAGAAATCTCTTGCAGGTGAAAAGGTAAACCTAGGTGAAGGATTTTTTGGTAACTCTACATTAGCAGAGAATACTGATATATATAAAGAAATGGTTGGTAGAGGTGCTGACCCAGAAGAAGTAAAGAAGATAGTTCAGTCCTATTACGGTGAAGATATAACTAATCAAGAACAAGCTAGAGACGAAGGACTAACTATACAATCTAAGAATGGTACGGTTAAATTAACACCTGCAGCTCCTATGTTTGCTAATGTACTAGAACCTGGTTCAAGGTCATACAATGTAGCAACAGGTATTGTTGATGGTGCATTTACACTGCTAGCTGACCCAACAATATTAGTTGGTGGTTATTTGTCAAAAGGTGGCAAGGTTACTAGGTCATTATCACAAGGTGATGTTTTAAAAGGTGCTGGAATAATAGACAAAGCTGTAAGAAAAACAGTACATGTTCCTTCTGCTATTGAGTATGTAACAAGAACTGCTGGAGGTAGAAAGATTGTTAATCAATTAGTCAAAGCAGATGATTATGGAACTATAAAAAGATTACTAGGTAAAAGAGGTAGTAGTGGTGCTGATGCTGTATTACATAGAAATATTAAACAAGCTAAGACAACTAAAGATGTAGAAGATTTATTAGTTGGTGCAATAGAAGCAGGAGAGATTACTAAGAAACTAAACCCAACATCTATGATATTCAGAGGCAAGGTGTCATCTAAATTAGGTGGTATGGTCGGTGGAGAACTAGGAGAAGCCGTAGGCTTGTCTGGGGCTATACGACAAAATTTAAATAACACTGCTGTAGGTAGATTGTTTGAAACATTTCCTGCACCAAAACTTTATGTCAATGACTTTAATCAATCGTTTTTTGATTTACAAGACTGGATGAGATATGCAAGAGTAGATGATGCAATAGCAGAACCTGCTTTAGATAGAATAGCAGACCTAGCTCTTACACAAAAAGGTATAGATACTGTAGATAGAGCACAAGGTGTAAGAAACATGAATGACATTTTAGATATATGGAATGATGTACAAAAACATATTGGTGAAAAATTTGAAAATATAGGTTTGCCTAAAGAATTACAAAAAGGCATAAGCAAATGGATGGCAAGTATTGATGAAACTAGAATGTACTTTACAAACCAACTTGGAGAACTTGAATACTTTCCAGGTAGCAAGATAGAAGATTTACCTTTTGATACATATTTTTCTGAACAACTTACTGATGATGAGGCTTTAGGAATTGTATCTAAAGTATTAGCTAAGTACAAAAAATCAAATCAAGTAGATACTAATGAGCTAGATGGAATACTAAGTGACATAAAAGAGATAGCAGGAAATATTACTACACCAGAAGATAGAGCATTAGTAGAGTACGTTACAGGTGGATACTATGAAGGTGTTGAGAAAGCTGCATTAGACATAGCAGAGGAAATAGGTATACAAACAGGTGGTCGTGTGCCTTATGGTTTTAGAGGTAAGTCTGGTACTGATGTTTCACAAAGAATGAAAGAATTAGGTTTGACAGATATGTCAGATACAGATAAAGCTGCACAATTAAAAAACCTTTCTCTTGCTAGACAAAGTGCATTAGAAGAAATAGGCGAAGAAGTTGCAAAGCTACCTAGAAGAATAAGACTTAAAACTAATACAAAGATACAAACACTTGATGGTTTAGAAAGTAAAACAAGAAACGTAACAGAAAAAATTACTTCTTTAAAAACACAAGTTGATGAGATAAGTAAACAATATAAACCAAATTCAGAAAATGTTACAAAATATAAAAAAGAATTTCCTGGTACAACTACAGCAGAAGCTAAAGACGCAATTGCACAACAATTAGATGAAGCAGTTAAATCTACTAAAGATGAATTAGCTAATGCTATTACTGATAGAACAGCTATGGACAAACAAATAGGTGACTTAACAAATCAAGTTAATGATGTTGTCCCTGCATTTAAAGGTTTATCAGAACTAGATAAGAAAAAGATTTATGACAAAGACTTTTGGGACCAAGATTTTGCAACAATGAAACTAGACAAACAAGAAATAAGTAGAGTATCTAGATACAACTTAGACAATGCTGATATGACAATTATATTTACTGGTGCTAATAAAGGTGGTCAAGGTATTAAACAAGTTATTAACTACTTGGAGAAAGGTACTCATGTTATCGAAGAAGGTATTAAAGGATTAAAACCAGGTGTATATCAAGGACATAAACCTTATGCTGTAGTTGATTTATCAAAAGGTCTTACAAAAAAACAATCAGAAGAAATACAAAGGTTTGCAGAAATTAATAATGTAAAATCACTTAATGTTTCTGGTCCTAGTAAATTTACTGGTGCAGAAGAAGCATTGCTTAAAACAGCTATGGAAGATATATTCTTTGTACAAAAAGTATTTAAGCCGAACATAACATTAGGTAATGTAAAGACTGCAATTGATGATGCTATTAACAATATAAGACCTGGTGAAGAATCAGTATATTCAGCTAAAGAACTAAGAAGTTTAGTTGAAGATATTTCAGATGAAATAGCAAACAATAAAGACCTAGCTAAAAGAGTACAAGTAAATAAAGTTCCTAAAGCAACAGCACATTTGATATCTGAATATTATGACCAAGGTCATATACCAATGCCTGATGCGAGATTGTTTATAAGAGTCTTTAGACCTATGAGAGATTTAGGTTTAAGACTAACTGGTAGAGGTAGAAATCTAAATGATGCTGATTATGAAAGACTATTAGCAAAACCAATAACAGATTTAGCTGAGTTAGCTTTAAAAGATGATAGAAATTTTTTTGAAAGTCTAAAACTACTTGTTAGAAAATCAAGGGTAAATGTAAAGAAAACTGCAGATGACGAAGAAATAGTAAACCTTACTGAAGGATTACTTACAATGGTAGGTGATGGCTATATGCAGCGTATATGGAAACCTAGTATTCTTTTAAGACCTGCATGGGTTGTAAGAGTTGTAGGTGAAGAACAACTTCGTATGTGGGCAGCAGATTTAGATAACGGATTTGCTCACCCTCTTTCTGCATTTGCTTGGGTACTAGGTAGAAAGCCATCACAAAGAGCAGGTATTCTTAAAGACCAAAGAAAAGCATTAAGAGATGATTACTTAGCTGATACTCTTAATATAGGTAGAGGTGGTACAGATATATTTGATGAATCATTAGAACTTGCTATGCAACATCAACAAGCCCTAACGCAATCTCATGGAGGTATGACTCTTGGCTTTGACCCAAAGAGAGCTAGAGGTTTTACACAGGTAACTAAAGGTGACAAAAGATTCTATGGTGCTGGTGCTAAGGAGTTATTACAACTAGCAGATGACCCATTAGCTACAGCTATAGCAAAAGTAGAGTTCAATCCTGTAAGAGGTAGAGAAGAATTTAATAGACAAATTGATGAAATCAAAAAAAGATTTTGGGATGGTGATTTAAATCAATGGAGAAAATCGTTTGTTTCTAATTCTGATGAACAATCAAAATTTACTAAAAACTTAATTACAAGTAGTAAAGTACATGCAGATTCTTATATAGATTCTATTGTTGCCAGACTACATGATAAAACTGGTGGTAGGTATAGAGCTGTAGAGAAAACACCTGATGGTAAATTTGTAGGAAATGTTTGGGATGAAAACTCTATTAAACCTAACATACAAAGTGAAAACAATATTATTGAATATACCATTATACAAGCTGGAGATGAAGAACTAATTAGTCACATTGCTAAAGAATCTAATGAATTTGTATCTATAACTAATAAAGCTGGAGAAACGCAGAACATTAAATTTACTAGAGAGATGTCAGAGTCTCAACATAAACAATATAGAGCATGGTTACAAAAAAATAAAAGTGGAGTATGGAGTGACACACATCACTTTAAAGCATCAAGAACTGACACAACAGGTGACTTTGCAAGTGGATATGACAAAGTTCTAGAAACATTGTTCTCAGGATTAATGGGTTCAACTACAAATGATTTATCACGTTCACCAGCATTTAGACAATTTTATTGGAAGTTTATGGAAAACATGTATGCAAATCTAGATGACGTTGCAAGAGTACAGGTATTAGGTCAGGCAAAAAAGATGATGGGTAATTCATTACCAGGCAGTAAAGCTAGAAAATATATAAAGAGTTTAGAGAATATGAAACAAGCAGATGTATCTAAATTACTAGGAGTAGATGATTTAAGACAAGTTGATGACTTAGCCAAAGCATTTGCTCTAACAGAAACAAAAGATTTACTGTACGATTTAAATAGAAGGCATGTTATTACAGACATGGTAAGACTAGCTATGCCTTTCGCAGAAGTATATCTTGAAATTGCTGGTACTTGGACAAGATTACTTAGAGGTCAAAAGACTTTATTTGGTAGAAAAGCACAAAGAAGTATAGAAGCTATGCGTAAACCAAGTTTGTTTGGTGAGTACGAAGACGAAGGATTCTTTACAACTGACCCACAGTCTGGTGAAGAGATGTATAACATGAACTGGTTTGAAAATATATTTAATATTGATAACAGTCTTAAAAATCCTGATGGAGATGAAGCAGGAATTAACCCTATAACTGGTCAACAAACTACAGAGATACCTGATATAAATACTAAGTTAAGAGGATATGCTGGTGGATTAAACATGGTAGCAGGAGACATTGTACCTGGTTTAGGACCATTGGCACAGATACCTGCTAGTGCTATTTTACCTTCTACTCCTGATGTAGATAAAGTTTTCTTTCCATACGGCAGACCAGAAGACGGATTAAGAGAAATGGCAAACCCTATATACTTTGCTAAACAAGCTATGCCTAGTTGGTTTAGAAAAGTTATTATAGCTGGTGACGCAATGGACCCTGAGTTTCAAAGAAGTTATGCTAATACTGTAAAAGAAATTCAAAGAGCTATGTTTATGACACAGTCTTATGATGACTCTACACCAGAACAAGAAGTAGCCTCATTAGAAAAAGCAAAAAAATTAGCTACACAAAGTCTTTTACATAGAGCGTTTATACAATTTTTAGCTCCTACTGGTGCTATATTGCAATACGATTATGAAATTGGACCAGGTGGTAGAGCTTATCTAGACCCAATAGAAGCAAAAGAAGAAGACCCAGAAGGTAAATACTTTGCACAAACACTATTAGCTGATGCATATTATCAGATGTTAGCTAAGTCAGGTGGAGATAGAGTTATTGCAATAGCACAGTTTATTAAGGTATTTGGTTTTGACCCTACAGCTTTACTGACTTCTAAGTCTAAACAAATTAAGAAAGTTTCTTTTACAGATGATGGAGGATACTTTAAACAACTTAATGAAACTGTATTTAAAGAATACCCTGATGTCGCCTATTACATGTATCCAGATAGTCCCTTAGATGAATTTAATTTCCAAGCATGGAATAATGCATTTACTGATGGAGATAGAGTTAACCTTAGTGCTGAAGAATATAAACAAGCTGTAAGACAAGCACAAGGAAGTTTGGCTTATGAACATGCTAGAAGAGTAATAATGGATGGACCTATGTATGCAAACCTTCCATATCAGAAGAGAGTAGAACAACTGTATCTTATAAGACTACAACTACAACAGCAGTTTCAAGGATATGGAGATACATCAACAGCACCACGTTCGTTATCTACTGATGCAAAAATAAAACAACTTACTGAAATGATACAAAGAGAAGGCGATACTTCCATAACAATGCCTGATGGTACTACTCAGAAGTTAAAAGATATGTCAGCAATGAAAGGAATCATTAAATACTTAACAGCAAGACAAAGGGTATTGAATGTAATAAAATCAGAGTATGGATTAAATGCTACATTAAGTAGAGCAGAAGCTAAAGAATCTAGAGCTTATCTTCGAGGAGTAGCAAACAGAGTAATGTTAGAAAATCCAGACTTTTACTTTATGTACTTTGATGTATTCAGAGTAGAGATAGAAGAAGAAGTAAGTTACTATGGAGGAGATATTTAATGGCGTATACAGAAGAAGAGCAATCAGTTATTGATGATATTTTAGGTGGTCCTAAAGTAGAAGTCGGCTATGGTCGATTTACATTTGGTGCAACAAAACGTGGTTTCCAATCAAAAGATTTTGATGACGAAAAGTTTAATGATTTTCTAAGTATATTCTTTTTAGGAAATGACCAGTTTGTAAGACAATTTGCAACTAATGTTAAAAATTATTTAGGTGCAAGAACAAGTGGTGGAATGGAACCAGAAGGTACATTTGATTCACCTGATATAAGTTTAGCTGAGTATCATCTATACGCTGAAGCTGTTTATGGTATACCTTGGGACGAGATGCCACCAAATATGCAAGACGCAATTAATTTTACTTATGAATCATTAGCATATAATAATCCAACATCAGCAGAAGCTGCTTCTCAGATAAAAGAAAACGCCAATGTTCTTATTGATTTACATGAAAAAGGTACACTGCCAGAAGAATTACAGCACATAAGTAGTGACATAGTAGGTACAGCTATATCAGCAGGCTATACAGACCAAGCTGACTTAGCCTACAAAGCACAGATAGGTAAAGAAGCCAAAGACGGAGAGTACATAAAAGTAGCAGCTGAAGCTATAAATTTTGATAGTGCAAAAGAATTACAAGATAAACTAGACAAAGATGAGATAACTACACAAGAGTACATAGCTGGAATAGAAAACATTATAGATGCTGAATACGGTGAAGACTATGTAAGTAAGTTTATTAACGAAGGTTACAGTATTTCAGATGTCCCAACATTGTATGGACCTGGTATGGAGATGAGTCCAGAAGAATCAGAACAAGCAAGAGCTAGAAATTATTTTGGAGAAATGGATTACTATGGTGTTGGAGAACTTGACTTAGACGTGTATAGCGAAGATACTGGGCAAGGCACTATGCCTTTATACCAGACAGGACTAGGTACTTCTCTGTTTGCTAATGCATCACCTGAAGACATAATGGATACTCAGTTGTTGTTAGTTGAATCAGGATTCTTACAACCCTTTACTTTTGTTTATGGAGTGCTAGATAACAATCCAGGTGGAACAATAGAAGCTATTGAGTCAGCTATGTCAAGGTTTAATTTAAATGGTGATGGTATGGCTATGCAAGATTTGTATAGTATATTACTAGCACCTGGTAGTACAGCAGCAAACATGAATGTATTCTTAAAAGAAAACTTTAAAGATACTTTATCAGACTACGGTTATGGTACTGGTGCTTTCGAAC
>JGI24005J15628_10001504_pt1 | contig 12408 bp, 28 predicted proteins | sample LinPmetageLP40_FD_15628 | JGI IMG/M metagenome (IMG submission 15628)
GGTATAGGCACAGCATCTCAAGCATTTTTATGGCAAACAGAAAATTCTTATATGCATTTTGCAACAAACGGCGTAGAAAGAATGCGTATTACAAGTGGGGGAGATGTTTTAATAAATGCAACAGCAACAGTAGGTGCTGCAAGAATTATGTTAGAAATTGGTTCTGGAGAAAACGGATATACAACAAAACCCAAAACTAATATTTCTTACGCACCAGCTGTATTTAGAGCCAGTTCTGGTACTACTATCGGTGTAATATCTTGTACTACGACAGCAACTTCTTATAACACAAGTTCAGATTATAGATTAAAAGAAAATGTAGTTGAAATGACAGGTGCTTTAGATAGAGTAAATCAATTAAAACCAAGTCGATTTAATTTTATAGCAGATAAAGATAGAACAGTAGATGGATTTTTAGCTCACGAAGTACAAGAAATAGTGCCTGAAGCTATAACTGGAGAAAAAGATGCTATGCAAGACGAGGAATATGAGAAAACTCCTGCTGTTTATAAAGACGTTAAACATCCTGCTAAAAAAGCAGTTTATAAAACTATAAAACATAGTGCGGTTAAAGAAGAATTAGATGATGATGGTAAAATAATTGTAGAAGCTAAAAAAGCTTATACTGAAAAAATATTAGTAACAGAAGCTGTTAAGAAATGGACTGAAAGCGTATTAGTATCTGAAGCGGTTAAAGACACTAGACAAGTTCCAAATTATCAGGGAATAGACCAAAGTAAAATAGTTCCTTTGTTAGTAGGCGCAATTCAAGAGTTGAAAGCAGAAATTGATTTACTTAAGGGTAAATGTAAATGCAAATAATTTATATATTTGTAACTTAATAATAAATTTAATAATATGTCAAAAATTACACAAGAAGAATTAGAAACACTAAAAGAACAAGAAAAAAAGTTTGCTGGTATNAAACATGATATAGGAACTTTAGANGTACAAAAACANAATTTGTTACATATGTTTGCTATATCACAAGAAGAAAGTAATAANTCTAANAAAGAGCTTGAAGANAAATATGGTAAAATAAATATAAATCTTGAAGACGGTTCTTATNAAGAAATAAAAGAAGAAACTAAATAATATTATGGATTTCGCAGATATGAAGATTTATACTTTAAACTCAATGGCTTTTCTAGTTACAATGACCGAAGTAGAAACTTGGTTAAAGATAATTCTTCTTGTCTGTACTATCGTTTATACATTAATGAAAACAAAGAAGCTATGAGAAAAATAGACAAGTTTATAGTTCATTGCTCGGCAACTCCAGAACATAAGGAGTTTGATGTAGAAGATATTACAGAGTGGCATGTAACTGGTAATGGATGGTCAGATTGTGGTTACCATTATGTCATTACTCTTAATGGTGAGATACAAGAAGCAAGACCAGAAAGAAAAATTGGCGCACATTGTAAAGGTCACAATAGAAATTCAATAGGTATTTGTTATATAGGTGGTATGGACAGAACTATGGATAATTGGATTGATACAAGAACAGAAGAACAAAAAGAATCGTTAGAAAAACTATTAAAAGAATTAAAACAGAAATATCCAGAAGCAAAAATATATGGTCACAACGACTTTACAAATAAAAAAGTTTGTCCTTGCTTCGATGCTAAACAAGAATATAAAAACATAGACAATGGGATTAAGTAACAAAAAAGTAAATGTTGACATTGATGGAGATGGCATACCAGACTTAAACTTAGATTTAAAGACTATTATAATGGTGCTAGGTGGCGTTATTAGTTTAACGATGACCTACTCTACTCTTACAAAACAAATAGAGCTAAATAGGCAGGAAATAGAGATTGCCAAAACATTACCTCCTACACAGTCTCATGATATTATTGACCAAAAAATATTGTATTTAGAAGAATACTTAGAGAAGCTTGAAGAACAACACGACAAAAGAATTGACCAATTAGAAATTAAAGTTTATAAAAGATGAAAATGACAATACCTGAAATATTGTTTCCTATAATAATTGTATTGTTTTTTATGTTATTATTAGGATGTGGCAATTATAATCCTCCTAAAATTGCATCACATATTGTAGCTGTTACCTTAGAGGGAGATACTATTTTAGTGCCTATAGAAAAGATTAGACCTAACATGTATCATAGTTATTATCCAATTTATAGTAACTATAACTACTACAGACCTTACTATGGTAATGAATATAGATTTAGGTATAACGANAATAGAGGATTTAGTAATTATTCTAATAACTCTAACAGCTCTGGTAATTCAAACATTANAAAAAAGACTACATCAATAGTTCCAGATATAGTAACTAGACCAAGTGCTNAAACATTATTAAAAGGCAAAAAATGAAAGAGATATTAGCAAAATTATTTGGTGGAGCAGGAGCAAGTGTAGCAAACAAGATTGGCAATTTAGTAGATAAGTTTGTACAAACTAAAGAAGAAAAGGCAGAGTTTGAAAAACAAATGGATGAAATTTGGATTAATGCAGAAGCAGATATGCAAAAGAATGTTACTGAGAGATGGAGTGTTGATATGAATAGCGATAGTTGGTTAAGCAAGAATGTAAGACCATTAGTTTTAATCTTCTTAGTAGTATCAACAGTTTTAATGGTTTTTATTGATGCTGGTGTAATTGCTTTCGAGGTAAAGGCAAACTGGATAGACTTATTACAATTAGTTTTAATTACTGTTATAGGCGCTTATTTTGGTGGTAGGTCAATAGAAAAGACAAGAAAGTAATGGCTAAGATAATTGTAAAAAAGTACAACTCTCCAAAAAGAACTAAGAGACCAAATGTACATTCTAAAAATGCAAGTGTTGGTCAGTCTGGTTATAAGAAAAAATATAGAGGACAAGGAAGATAAATTCAATAGGTTAATAACTAAATTCAATACCCTATGAATTTAATAGGTATTTTTTACTATCTTTATGAATTCAATAGGGGTTTTATATCTATTGATTTTCTTTGTTTTTCATTGTTTAAGAGGTAGCAGAAATGTTGCCTCTTTTTTTGTTATTTATTTGCACATGACATTTTTTATGTATATGTTTGTTGCATGGAAAATTTAACAAAGAAATTGGTGAATATTCAAGGGAGTTTGAAAGCACCAAAAAACCAAAGAAATAGCTTTGGTAACTACAACTATAGAAGTTGCGAGGACATTTTAGAGGCAGTTAAACCTTTATTAAAGAAAGAAGGTTTGTGTTTAACTATAACTGATTCTGTTAGTGGAGACCCTCTGTTTTTAAATGCTACTGCTGAGATTACTGATGGCAAAGACAAGATACAGGTTAGAGCTCAAGCAGGTATAAATTTAACAAGAAAGGGAATGGATGTTGCGCAGTCTTATGGAGCATCATCAAGTTATGCCAGAAAGTACGCTTTAAACGGTTTATTTTTAATAGATGATACAAAGGATGCTGATGCCACTAATAATCACTCTAACACCACTCAAAACGCTTCTATGGAGACCTTAGAACCAAACAAAGAATGGTTACAAAAGAAAGGTGTGTCATTTGATAAGGCAAAATCTGCAATAAAAGAAAAAGGTTTTACCATCACAGATATTAGAAAAAAATATAAAGTAAGTAAAGAAGTAGAAAAATTATTATTAACCTAAATTAAATTTAATTATTATGAATGTAAAAAAGTATGTTGGAAATGGAAAAAAAGTAGGAACTTATGACTTAGTCAATTTTACTATCTCAGAAGAAAAAGCTAGAGAAAGTTGGATTGATTATAATGGTAAAAAGTACCTTAAATTAACCATTGGTGCAAAAAAGGAAGTTGACCAGTATGGTAAAACACACACTATATGGGTTGACGAATACAAGCCAGAACAACAGGCACAACCTCAACAAAAAGAAGAAACGGATTTGCCGTTCTAATACTAACCAAATCCCTCTGTTTATTCTATAGGCAGGGGGTTTATTATCTTTAATTATGTCAAAAAATTACGTTAATATTAATTTATCATTTATGAATACAAACTTATCAATTCAAGAAGCCACTGTTTTATCCTATGTAGAATCTTTAGCAAAACAGAAAGGTTATTGCTTTGCCTCTAACGAATTCATTAGTAGAAACTTAGGTTTAAATGAAAGGACTTTGTATAGAATATTTAATAAATTAGAAGGAAGAAAATATATTACAAGGATTACAAAAAGTATTGGGAATAATGGAAAACAAAGAAAAATATATATTAGCCCTGATGTCAAATTAGTCAGTTGCATGTAATACTTTATGTATTAAAAATAAATAGTTATACATAGAGTACTATATTACATAAAGTATTATAATACATTAAGTAATATATAATATATATAAAAAATTACAATGAAACAAGAATTTAATAATATTGGCATAATTGCCAAAAACAGTCCTACGCAACAAAAAGTAAAGTGTCCTAAGTGCTATGAGATTGGCAAGAAAAATTATAACGACCCATGTTTAAGTATAAATTTAGACACTGGTTTATTTAATTGCCATAAATGTAGTTGGAATGGCTGTGTAAAACCCAAACAAAATATGTACAATAAACAAGAATATACAAAGCCAAAAACTAATAACTTAGCAAATTTAAACAGTAAGTCTAAGCAGTTTTTAAATGATAGAGGTATAACAGATGAAGTAATTGCATCTAATAAAATAGTTAGTAGCAAGGATGGTAAAAAGATAGTTTTTCCATACTTAAAAAACAATGAACTTGTAAACTATAAAACAAGAGGTTTGCTTACTAAAACATTTATGCAATCTAAAAATGGTAAACCTATAATTTATAATTATGATAGGGTATGTAGTGAGAAACTAATTGTAATATGTGAAGGAGAAATTGATTCTTTGTCTTGGGAAGTTGCAGGTATAACTTGGCATACTTCTGTAAATATGGGCGCTCCAAATACAAAAGATAAAAACTTAGATAAAAAGTTAGAATGTATTACTAATTGCTACAATGTATTTGAACAGGCAGAAAGAATTTATGTAGCTACTGATAACGATGATAATGGCAGATATTTACAAGATGAACTTGTTAGAAGGTTTGGTGCTGAAAAGTGTAAAATAGTTAGTTTTGGCAATTATAAAGATGCAAATGAACTATTGCTTAAAGAGGGAGTAGAATCGTTAAAAAAGGCATTAAAAGAAGCACAAGACCCTAAAGTTGAAGGTATATTTAGTGTTGGAGATATATACGACAGCATGATTGATGGATATTACAATGGTCAAGAAAGAGGTTCTACAACACATATATCTTGCATTGATAATGCTTGGACTTGGAGAAATGGAGAGGTTAATATTTGGACAGGTTATCAAAACGAAGGCAAAAGTATGTTCTTAAATCAATTATCATTACTAAAAGCTTTTCATGATGGTTGGAAGTTTGCTGTATTTAGTCCAGAAAATATGCCAATAAATGATTTCTACAATGACTTAATTGAATGTTATATAGGCAAGAGTGCTGACCCTTTTTACAGTAATAATTATATGAGTATAGATGAGTTCAAAGAGGGCTTAGAGTTTATGAAAAGACATTTTTTTATTATATATCCAAAAAAAAGTTATAAATTAGATGACATCTTTGACAGAGCTAAGTATTTAGTAAAGACAAAAGGTATTCGTTCTTTAATTATTGACCCATATAATACAGTTCAACACAGGATGCAATTCGGTGAAAGAGAAGATTTATATATTAGTAGATTTATGAGCGAACTAAAAAGGTTTGCTGTAGAAAACAAAATTTCTGTACACTTAGTTGCACACCAAGTAACACCTCAAAAAGACGATAGAGGCAAATATTATAGACCAGACATCAATAGAATAAAAGGTGGTGGAACATTTGCTGACAAAAGCGATAATGTAATGTTTATATGGAGACCTAATAGAGCGATTGACTTTTCAGATACAAGTGTAATATTTGGCAGTCAAAAGATAAAAAAACAAAAACTGGTTGGACACCCACAAGAAATACATGGGATAACTTACCACAGAAAGTCAAGTCGATATTATTTCAATAATGAAAGCCCTTTTATTGTTGTAGATAAATTTAGATGCGAATTAAAGCTCGAGTTGACGGAAACCAAAAAGAAATAGTTACTAAGCTAAGAAAGATTGGTTGCTCTGTATTGCACACACATCAATTAGGCAAAGGAGCTCCAGATATTATTGTTGGTTATAATTTACGAAACTACTTAATAGAAATAAAAGATGGCACTAAATCTATTAGTCAACAAAAGCTAACAAAAGACGAGATTAAATTTCAGTCAGAATGGAAAGGAACTTATTTGGTTATAAATAGCTTTGACCAAATAGAGAATATAATTTTATCGGATGAGTGTTGAGATATTAAACATATTATCTAAGCGACACAAAGAGTGGGTAAAAATGGCTAAAAGCTTTAACCTGTCTGATAATGATGCCAATGAAATAGTACAAGAAATGTATTTAAGATTATATAATTATACTAAGAGTGTGGATAAAATAATGTATAACAAAGAAGAGGTAAACACTTTTTATATTTACATAACTCTAAGAAATCTATTCTATAGTAAGTTTACTAATTATGGCAAATCTAAAAATAAAAAATTAATATTATTTTCTGATATAGACGAAGATAAGTTTAATAGTTTAATAAATCGAATGGTCGATGATAACCAAGAGTATGATGACAATATAAAAAAAAAGATTAACTTAGAGCAGTTGTGCGACAAAATAGACAGCATAATAGAGGATTGGTATTGGTATGATAAAAAGTTAACAAAACTATATTTCAATACAAAAATGAGTATGAGAGATATAAGTAAAGAAACAAAAATAAGTTTAAGTTCAATATTTAATACACTAACAAATGCCAAAGAAAAAATCAGAAACCAAACCAAAGAAGAATATAAAAAGTACAAAAGCTAAAGGATTTGGAGACACTTTAGAAAGGGTGTTTAAAAAGACAGGCATAGATAAAGTTGCTAAGTTTGTTTTAGGAGAAGACTGCGGTTGTGAATCGAGAAGAGACAAGCTTAATAAACTCTTTCCTTACAACAGACCAGAATGTTTAACAGAACAGGAATATAAATATTTAGATAAGTATTTTAAAGAGGCAAAAGATTCTGTACACTCTAAAACACAGGCAAAGTTACTTAAGATATACAACAGAGTATTTCATGATAATATGTCCATGACAAGTTGTAGCTCTTGTTTTAAAAGTAATCTACATAATAAATTACATAAATTATATACAGAATATTTCAATGAGTAGTTTAATTAGAAACAGAAACAAAGTAAAACAAGTAATTGATTTTACTGGTGTACAAAACGGAAAACTACACCCTTCAGATATTGATGCTGTATTAGAGTTTGACAACGAAGTGTTAATTCTAATGGAGGTTAAATATAAATTTAATAAGATTCCTACAGGGCAAAGATTACTTTTAGAAAGAATATGTGATTCTTGGCATACTGAAAAAAGTGCAGTTCTAAAAATAGAGCATGAATTTAATGATGAAAACTTAGACATACCTTTGGATAAGTGTAAGGTAACTGCCCTATACTATAAAAAAGAATGGATATATTATAAAAACCCTTATGAGTTTAAGTCTTACATAAACAATATGGGTGAAAAGTGGAACTGTAAAAAGTGTAGATTCTAAAAAACAATTCAATATATAATTGTTATTTATATATGCCATTAATAAAGCCAAAACAATACGAACAAAAAGCAGGATTCTTAAATAGATTTATGAATAATGCCAAGATGATTAGTGAATATCCAAGCAACAAACAAAGGTATGCAGTTGCAATGGACATCTGGAATAAAAGATTTTCTAAATAGTCATTTGGAAATTAACGGTTTTTTTTATTACTTTGTAGTGAAAACAAAGATTAATGAAAGCAAAACTACTTACAATTTTATTGGCAGTATTTATAAGTTGTTCTGATAACTGCGACACATCTTATTATCCCTCTCCTCCTTATTTAGAACCATATCACGCTGAGTACGGTAATGATTGGATAAAATATGTATATTTGTGTAGAGACGGTTTTAGCAACGAAATAGTAACTTATACTATTGTAGAGGATTGTTGGCAAAGATATATAGAATATCAATATAATTATTTATGCAATTAAAATGAGTATTACAAAAGAAGTTTTATTTGAATCTGATTATCCTGTAAGCTATTACTACAAAGTAAAAGATAAAGAAAGTTTAAAGCACATACTAAAAAACATAGAATATATTAAAGAATTATTACATAGAAACGAAGAGGACAATTTACTTGCTCTTGGATTATTAAATGAAATATTTATAAAACTAAACAAACAATGAAAGAACCTATTATTACATTAGACCATGAGATGCACGACAGACATGAGCTTATACAGAAAGCAATAGAAGATAAATTTTATTATGGCTACTTGGCAAAAGCTTGTTTTTCAAGTAGTGCTATAAGTCAATTATTAAAATCACCAAGAGCATATTTAAATAGCTTTGATTTACCTACTGAATCTGATGCACTTGCACAGGGATATTTATTTCATGCCAGTATATTAGAAAAAGAAAAGTTTGATGAGTGTTTATTTTTAGATGTGGCAACCAAAAACAATAAAGAATATAAACTGGCAAAAGCAGAAAGATGGGATGTGTTTACTGTAAAAGATAGAGACAAAGCTCTAAGACTAAGAGACAGGTTTTATAACTGTGAAAAAGCAAATGAACTTATACAAGACAGTAAGTTTGAAGTGCCTATGGTAGATAATTTAATGGGTTATCCTTTTAGGGCAAAAGCAGATATATTGGGCAACAATTTAATAGATTTAAAAAGCACTGCATTTTTATCTAAATTTAAATATAGTGCTAATACATATAACTACGATAGTCAATGTTTTATATATTGCAATATGTTTAACAAATCATATAAAGATTTTAAGTTTATAGTTATAGATAAATCTCCTACAAATGAGATTGGTATATTTAATATTAGTGAAGACTTTTATTATAGTGGAGAAAAGAAAGTAGAGTATGCTATAAAAGTTTATGAGCATTACATCAAAAATGAATATACATTAAACAATTACTTAGTAGAGGAAACTTTGTAAATGGAGCAAGAATATTTAGATTACATGGATTGTTATAAAGATACGTTGATGTGTTTAAATAGAAGTATGATAACCGAAATAGATTTAAAACTATTAGTTAAACACTACGAAAGCCAAGAAGAATACGAATGTTGTAGTGCAATATTACACGCCTTAGAAGAATATAAAAATGAAAATAGAAACATTAAAGAAAATAGTAAAAGACAATACTAATGTAAACATTGATGTTGTCAGTAGAAAAAGAGAATATACAGAGGCAAGAGGAATATTTTATAAAATAGCAAGGTTAAAAGAAAAGCTAAGCTATCATAAAATATCTGACTCAGTAAACAAAAATCATGCTACAGTAATTTACTCAGTAAGAAACTTTGAGTATTGGATGAAAAGCGATAAAGAATTAGAAAAACTATATAACAAAACTTTACAATCATATAATATGGAAAAATTAAAAATGGAATCTGTAATGCAACTTAAATCTGAAAGCGTACAGCAATTAAAAGTTGAAAGTCCAGAGTTGTTTGAAAACTACATTAAAATAGCTGAAGAGCAATTTGAGTTGTTTTGTAAAAAGCAATTAGATTATGGCATTAACAATATTAGTACAGGAGCAAATATGGAAACAAAAACTGGCAAAGGATTTGCACTAAACGGATTATGGTTTAGAATGAACGACAAGATAAACAGATGGAAAAACTTAATGGTTAAAAAAAGAAGCGCAAGAAACGAATCGTTGAAAGATACTTTCCAAGACTTAGCTAACTATTCTATAATTTGTCAATTAGTTGAAAAGGGATTATGGAAGGAGTAGAAGATGAACAGAAAAAAAAGAAAGATGGCAGAGCTAATAACGGAGCTTTAAAAGGCGTTTCAAGAGGTCAAGGCAGACCACCAAAGGCAAGAGAAAAGAAGCTCGGAAACTATGCCCTAGGAGCTATGAAAAAGGTGTTTGGTAGCGAAGAGAAAGCTTGGTTAGAACTTGCTAAGCAATCTAAAGATAGCTTTCCACACATGAGATTACTTTGGGAATATAAGTATGGCAAACCAAAAGAGTTAAAAGAACTTAATGTTAAAACAGAAGTTAACATTCCTATTATTAATTTTGCCGATAAAGAAAAAACTATTGACGTTGAATCAGAAGAAATAAAAGATGAGGAAACTAAACCTGAATAAAAAGTATCAAGCTCTATTTAATTCTAAAAGTCGTTACTTTGTAATAACTGGAGGTAGAGGAAGTGGAAAGTCTTTTGCTACAAATACATTCTTAGTGTTACTTACCTACGAAAAAGGACACAGAATATTATTCACTCGTTATACAATGACTTCAGCAGGTATGTCTATTATACCTGAGTTTATTGAGAAGCTTGAATTAATGGGAATACTTAATCAGTTCACGGTAACTAAAACAGAAATCATTAATAATTTAACAGGCAGTTCAATATACTTCAGTGGTATAAGAACTTCAAGTGGTGACCAAACAGCAAAGCTTAAATCTATTCAAGGAGTAAGTTCCTTTATATTAGATGAAGCAGAAGAGCTAACAGATGAAGAGAGTTTTGATAAGATTGATTTTAGTATTAAGAGCAAAGAATGTCAAGAATAGATGTATATTAATTCTAAACCCTACAACAAAAGAGAACTGGATATATCAAAGGTTCTTTCAAAATAGAGGAGTACCAGATGGTTTTAATGGCACTAAAGAAAACATAACTTATATTCACACTACATACTTAGATAATATAGAACACCTATCAGAATCCTTTGTGAATCAAATAGAGGACATGAAGGTTAGAAGACCAGAAAAATATAACCATCAGATTATGGGAGGTTGGCTTAAAAGAGCAGAGGGAGTTATATTTACTGATTGGAATATAGGTAAATTTAATGACGACATAGATTCAATATTTGGCATGGATGTAGGATTCTCAGTAGATGAATCAGTTTTAGTTGAAGTTGCCATAGATAAAAAAAGAAAGCTTATTTGGTTAAAGGAACATTACTATAAAGCAGGATTAAGTACAACACAACTTTATGAATTGAATAGGAGGTATGCAGGTAGCGGACTAACTGTAATGGACAATTCCGAACCTCGTCTTTTAAGTGAGTTAAAAACTAAGGGAATAAATTTAATACCTACTATAAAAAAGAAGGGTAGTATCTTAGCAGGAATCTCATTAATGCAAGACCATCAAATAATTATAGACAATAGCTCTGTGAATTTAATACGTGAATTTAACAACTATACTTGGAAACTAAGTGGTGCAATTCCTATAGATAAATTCAATCATGGCATTGATGCTTCCAGATATGCAATTCAATACCTGTTAACTCGTTCCGTTCCTCATGGCAACTATTTTGTAAAGTAAATGCAAACATATAAAAAACATTTATATAAAAAAACTTACATGACAATTTGGTCAGTTGGAAATTATTTATTAATATTGTATAAACATTAAAACATAAACAATGAAAACAAAGATTACAAAAGTAATTAAAATGTCAATATGCCTTTCGTATATTCTAATGGTTTTATGTTTGTTATATATATTATTTATTCATAATGAAAATGTATTTAACAACGGAGCTGTTGGAATAGAAACCATATTCCTTTCTTTTAGTTTAACTATTTTAACAGGTGCTATGCTGTTAATATTTAATAAATCAATAGAATGAAACCATTAAACAATAGTTGGTTGTTCTCTGAACCACCTTCACCACCAGAAACAATAGAATCAAAAGAGAACTCTGAACATAGCGATTCGGAAATAGTAGATATTCTATTTAGTGACTTTCCAAAAGTTGGAGAGCAAATATTAGAATACTTAGATAATCAAAACAGATAACTATGAACGCAAAAGAATTAATCGAGGAGTTAAAAAAACTACCTCAAGACTTACCAATTAGAACATATAATAAATATACTGAGGAAGGAAACGAGTGGATAGATGGAATAGAACATTCAGAAACAGGTAGTTCAGGGTATGAGTTAGAAGGAGAGGTTAGATTATTAACCTCTTACCAAATTAACGCAGTTCAACTTTTTTTAATGTAGGAATCTTTTTATTTACTAAATAATCCTGTATAAACAATTAATATTAAATAAAATAAACATGAATAATAAACCTAACGCATTTGAAAGCTCAATCTTTGAACACTACAGAGAAAGAGCAAGAGAAATTAATAAGGCAATAGAGCTTTTAAAAGAACATAACTATACAATTATTGATTTAGAAAATAATTGGATAAAAAAAGATAACTAAAACATGACACAAAAAGAAAAAATAAAAGACTTAGAGAAGCAATTAAAACACGCTAAAGAAAACA
>JGI24005J15628_10001505_pt1 | contig 12404 bp, 15 predicted proteins | sample LinPmetageLP40_FD_15628 | JGI IMG/M metagenome (IMG submission 15628)
AGCTATAGATTTTGATGCAGCTAAATATTACTTTGGTGTAAATAATACTTGGTATGCAGCAGATTGGGGAACAGATGGCGACCCTGCAAGTGGTGCAAACCCATCATATGATTTAACAGATGGTACTAAAATGTTTCCGTTTGTTTATGTAGCAGGTGGTACATGGACAGTAAACTTTGGTCAACAACCATTTAATTACACACCACCTACAGGCTTTAAAAAACTAAATACATATAACTTACCTGACTCTACTATTGAAGATGGCAGTCAACATTTTGATACTTTAACTTGGTCTGGTAATGGTGCAGTAGATAGAGAAATTACGGGTTTAGAATTTCAACCTGATTTTACTTGGATTAAATCCAGAAGTAATGCAGTAAACCATTGGTTAATGAACTCTGTAAACGGAGCAAGAAAAGGTATTTCATCAAATAATAATGGAGCAGAACAAGCATTTGACCAAGCAAACTATGATTTTGAGTCTTTTGACTCTAATGGTTTTTCTGTTAGTCCTCCATATTATGCTCATGTAAATACAAGTGGACATACTTTTGTAGGGTGGAACTGGAAAGGAAATGGTACAGGCTCATCTAATACAGATGGTTCTATAACATCTACAGTATCTGCTAACACAACAGCAGGGTTTAGTGTTGTTACTTATTCTGGTAATGGTAGTGCAGCTACAGTAGGACATGGACTAGGTGCTATTCCTGATATGATAATAACAAAAAATAGGTCAGCTACTAATGAATGGTGTACTTGGCATAAAGATTTATCAGGAGCATTTGACTATAATGGTGCATATATATATTTAAATACTACTGACCAAGCTTATACTACTAGCGTATTTTATGATGGTACAGGAATATCAAGTACTAGAGTTGCTTTTAGAGGAGGTACTGGTGAAGTAAATGCTTCAGGCAATAATTATATTATGTATGCTTTTAAAAGTGTAGAAGGCTACAGTAAATTTGATAAATATACAGGTAATGGCTCTACTGACGGACCATTTATATACACAGGGTTTAGACCTGCTTGGATTATAGTTAAAGGTACAAGTAATGGTGGAAGTTGGCATATGTGGGATAATAAACGAAGCCCGTATAATGTTAGCCAAGCTAGATTATTAGCTGATACTTCTGATGCAGAATCATCATTTAGTGGTGTAAATTTAGATATGTTAAGTAATGGCTTTAAATTAAAAAATTCAGATGGATCAATGAATGGCTCTGCAAGAACATACATATACATGGCATTTGCCGAGAACCCTTTTAAAAACTCAAACGCACGATAAGGACAAATAATGGCTTACAAACTAGACGGAAAAACTCTTATTATGGACAGGAGTTTTACACATAATGAAATACAATATCCTAGAAACTGGTTACAGTTATCTACACAAGAAGAAAAAGATGCTATAGGCGTTACATGGGAAGCAGATCCTGTACGTGCAGATGACAGATATTATTGGAATGGCGAGATAGATAACCCTAAAGCTATGGAGGATGAAGATGCAAAAGATAAAGATGGCAATCAAATATATGTACAAGTATGGAATCCAGAAACTGAAGCAATGGAAAATACTGAAGAAAAGCTAGTAACTAGAGGACTAAAATTTGGAAAGATTGCAGAAGTAAAACATACAGCTAATACATTACTAGCACCTACAGATTGGTATGTTATAAGAAAAATGGAAAGTGATGTAGCTATGCCAGCTAAAGTCGTAGATTTTAGAGAAGAAGTAAAAGTAGAATGTGATAGATTAGAAACAGCTATTGCAGCATGTACTGATGTGGAGGGTTTGATTGATGTCATGCAAGGAGCATCATGGACTACATTGTAGTATTAGCCAGTATAGCTGGTGGGTTATGCAACTATAACACCAAGAAGATTAAAGGTAAAAAGCCAAAAGGTGGTCATATAAATTGGTTGGTAGAAAGGAAAAGACATAGGCAAGAGCTATTCTACAATATAGGTATAGCACTTGTATCTGCTAAATTTTTAATACCACCAGTCATGGTTTCTTTTAGTCTGCATAATAGTTTTGCACCTGCATTAGCATTTTTCGTTGGATATTCTGGTATGAAACTTATGCCTATGATATTAGACAAAATTAAAAAAACACTAGATAAATTTTAGGAGCAATGAATGTTTGGTATAAGTAGTTTTTCAGCAGCTCCTTTTAGTGCTATAGCAACCTCTGTACATCTTGGCGTTGCTGCTATATCGGCAGTCGCTACTGTAACAGCAGTAACAAGTGGATTACCAGTTACTAGCACAGCTTCTATATCAGCAGTAGCATCTGTATCNGCAACACCAGCACCAATAACCTCTACTGGGGTAGCCACTATATCAGGCGTTGCAACTGTATCAGCANCTCCAGAAGGGGTAGCAGTTGGTTCTGCAACCATTACTGGTTCAGCTACAGTTACAGCAATTACCTTAGGCTTACCAGTATTTGGCACAGCAAGTATTTCTAGCGTAGGTTCAGTATCTGCATCCTCTGTAGCAATTTGGAGTGGAGTAGGTACGGCATCAGGAGTCGCAACATTAACAGCTTCAGGAGTAGAAACAGATAGTGCTGTAGCATCTATATCAGCTACAGTTACTTTAACTGCTAATGGAATTATACAAGGTAATAATTGGACGGATGTGCCTGTTGGCGAAAACACATGGTTAAGGATAGGATAATATGAGTAGAGCAAAAATTAGTGAATGGTCATCTACAGCAGCTTCTAATACAGATGTTGGTGGTGTAAATATTGCAGAGGGTTGCCCACCTGCTACAATTAACAATGCTATTCGTGAAGTAATGGCACAATGTAATAATTGGCAAAGTGGTGCTAGTGGTGATAACCAAACTAACGCAGGTACACTTACTAGCTCTGGCACACTAGCCGTTACAGGCTCTTTCACACTAGATGGTGCTACAGGAACTGCTGGTCAAATTATGACAAGTGCAGGTTCTGGTGCTACGCCTACTTGGGCAGATAAAGTAGATGGTGTTTTAGCAGGATTTATACAAATGTATGGTGCAGCATCTGCTCCTACAGGTTGGTTATTATGTAATGGTGCAGCAGTATCTCGTTCCACCTACGCTACATTGTTTGCTCTCATAGGAACTACTTATGGTGCAGGTGATGGTAGCTCTACATTTAATGTACCAGATATGAGAGATAAATTTCCTGTTGGTTCTGGAAGTACCTATGCTCTAAATGCTACAGGTGGTAGTGCTAATTCTACATTACCTAGCCATACACACACAGCAACAGTTACAGACCCCGGACATAATCATACAATAGCAGGAGGTGATGGAAGTACAAGCATTACTTTTGCTAATGGTGGTGGTGCAGGCAGACCTTCTGGTTCTGGCTCTTCTCATCAAACTGGGGTTATTTCTACAGCAACTACAGGCATTACAGTAGCAAACTCTACAGAAGGTTCATCCTCAACTAATACTAACTTACCTCCATACAGAGGAATTAACTTTATTATAAAGACTTAATATGCCTACACAAAGAGTACAGTTTACAGAATGGTTACCTGACCAACCTGATAATGCAGGTGGTTTAAATGATGCACTAAATGTTATACCTGTATCTATAGGCTATCAACCATTTCCTAATGCAGTAGATTTTAGTGGTGCAGCAGCAGAATCTATAAACTCTGTATTTGTAGCTAAATGGGGTACAGAGGTAATTATATTTGCAGGTGGTGCTACTAAACTATTTAAGTTTAACAACACTACAGAAGCGTTAGAAGATAAATCTAAATCTGGTGGTTATAGCAGTACATTTTCTTGGAAGTTTGTACAGTTTGGTAAAACAGTTATTGCAGCTAATGGTAACGCTATTCTTCAGTATTGGACTATTGGTACATCTACAGCATGGGCAGATGTAGCAACATCTCCAATAGCTAGACAAGTAGCTGTAGTAAGAGATTTTGTAGTAACAGGTTATGTCAATACAGGAACATTAGGTAACTCAACAGTACAATGGTCAGACATCAATGATGAAACTGATTGGACAGCAGGTGCTACATCACAAGCAGACAATCAAGTAATTCCAGATGGTGGTAATATACAAGCAGTAACAGGTGGTGAGTTTGGTCTTATACTGTTAGAAAAGTCTATTAGCAGAATGAGCTATGTAGGATCACCATTATTCTTTCAGTTTGACAACATCTCCAGAGGATTAGGTTGTTTAAACGGCAACTCTGTATGTCAATATAATAATGTTACTTTCTTTTTAAGTGATGATGGTTTCTATAGTTGTGATGGTACAAATGTAACACCTATTGGTAATGAAAAAATAGACAGATGGTTCTTTACTGATATAGATTTAACACTTATAGATAACATGAGTGCATCTATAAACCCTACTTCCAACATTGCTGTTTGGAATTATGCAAACACATCCGGTGGTAGAACTATATTAGTATATAACTGGACACTAGGTAAGTGGAGTCATGTTGATACAACCTCTACTGTGCTAGGCAATATAGCGACTGTAGGCACGACTTTAGAAGGTTTAGGTACACTAGGGTACACCGACATAGATACTATGCCTGCATCACTAGATGCTAGATTATGGGCAGGTGGTAAATTCCTATTTGCAGGAGCTACAGGTACTAAACTATCTACCTTTACAGGAAGTGCGTATAACTCTAAATTAGTAACTACTGATATAGAGGTTGGTTATAACTCTTTTGTAAACTTATTAAGGCCACAAGTAGATAATGGTAGTGCTAATATATCTATAGCTAGTCGCAAAGAATTAGATGATGCAATCGTATTTACGACACCAGTAGCTACTACAGATGAAGGTAGAGCTAGTGTTAGAAGTTCTGGTAGGTATCACAGGGTAAGTGTAGAACCTACAGGTAGTTGGACTAATTGTATGGCAGTAGATGTATACACCATACCTAGAGGTAATAGATAATGCCTAGAATGTATAGAACATTGCCCTATCAGGGTGGTGAACCTAGAGCAGTATCAGAGGTAGTAAACAATGCTATGAATGGCAAGACTAACAATAGTGGCACAGTAAAATTAACTGCTAGTTCCACAACCACTACTTTAAATGATGAAAGACTAGGATTTGATAGTGTCATAATACTATCTCCTTTAACTGCAAATGCAGCAGCACAATCACCTTACATCTCAACCCATGCTAAAGGTAGTGCAGTTATAACACATACAAGTGTAGGACATGCAGATTTAAATTTTGATTATATTATAGTAGGTTAAGTGATATTATTACAGTATGAAACTATATGTAGTACCAACTAATTTTGTATATCAGTATTGGGATTTAGCAGAACCATTATTACAAAAAGCATTAGATAAAGGTAATGGTGAGTTTACTGCTGACCAACTCAAACTACAAGTTATACAAGGACAACAACAACTACTATTACTTATGAACAAAGAGAAATGTCTTTGTGCATTTACTGTCCAATGGATAAACTTTCCTAATGACAGAGTAGCCTATATTACCTATATGGGTGGTAGAAATACAAAAGCAGGATTTAAAGATTTTAAGATTTGGGTAAAAGCAAATGGTGGAACTTGTATTCAAGGATCTACTAAATACGAAAGTATAGTTAGGTTATTTAACAAACTATATGGTTATGAAAAAAAATACACACTAATGGAGCTAAAACTATGAACGATTATTTTCCAGAGCTAGATGGAAACCAATCTATTGACAATGGTAAGATGGGTAGAATACTTGCAAAAGGTGGTAGTCCGCAACAGCAAACACAAACGCAAGAAATTGACCCTATGCTACGACCTTATATTACTAAAGGTTTAAATGAAGCATCTAGGCTTTATGATGAAGGTGCTCCAGATTATTTTCCGGGTGATACTTATGTTCCAGCAGGAGCAACAACCACTACTGCATTAGATGCAGCTAGAGCTAGGGCAACAGCAGGTAATCCATTACTACCAGCAGCTCAAGCACAACAGATGTCTACTATTCGTGGAGATAGGCTATCAGCAGGCAATCCATACTTTGATGCAATGATGAGGTCAGCAGCAAAACCTGCTGTATCAGAATTTAATACTGCTATTAGAGACATAGGTAGCAGAACAGCTCAATCAGGAAGATATGGTTCTGGAGCAATGGCAGAAATGGAATCTAAAGCATCTGAAAACCTAGCAAATGCCCTTACTAGCAGAGGTGCAGAATTAGCTTACACAAACTTTGCCAATGAAAGAGGAAGACAAGATGCAGCTATAGCAAGTGCTCCTAATTTAGCTATGGCAGATTACTCTGATATAAACCAATTAGCTAGAGTAGGTCAAACAGAAGAAGGGTATGCAAAAGATGCACTAAATGCAGATATTGCAAGATATGAATATGGAGCTAACGCACCACAACAACAGTTAGGTAACTTTTTAGCAGCATCCTATGGAGCTCCTGCCCCACTTACTACTACTTCAACTTCTAGTGGAGGAGGTAAATAATGGCAATGGACCCAGTTACAGTTGGAACTCTTGTAGGTGCAGGTAAAGGACTTGTACAAGGTAAAGATTTAAAAGGTATAGCACAAGATGCAGCTATGGGTGCAGCAGGTGGTTATCTTGGTGGCAAGTTACCTTTTGGCGATATGTTTAAAGGTGTAAACCCTGCTGATGCAACCTCTACTGCAACTGCAAACTCCTTACAAGGTGGCACTTCTTTATTAGGCAGTAATACTGGAAATACCATACCTCTTAATAATGTTGGTATGGGTGGTCAAACAGCTAATTTAACTGGATTTACTGCTCCAGCAGAACAAACATTATTAGCTTCAAATAGCTATCAACCTTTAGGTGGAGGCATAGCTCCTGATATGTCGTTTAAACAACAATATATAAATATGACTCCTGATATTGGAGTAAACCGATTAGGTTCAACTACTACTCCAGATTATGTAAGTTCATTAATGACTAATGACCCTACTAAACAAATGCAAACAGCTAATTTTGATACTTCTGCAAGAAATATAGATGGCACTTTTGATAAAATAAATCAAGCTCCAAAATTTGATAATATAACTAAATCTACTCCAGAAGAAATAGCAGCAGCACAAGGTGGTTTTGAAAAACCATTATATGAAAGAGCATTTGATAGCGTTGTAGGATTTGCAGAAGAAAACCCAGTAGCAATGGCTGGATTAGGTTTAACAGCACTATCTGCTGGTAATACTCAACAACCTCCTATATCCCCCAGAGCAGGACAAGCAATAAAAGGTACATATACCCCAACACAACCATACAAAATAAGAAGGGCAACATAATTATGGCATCATTATTAGATAAAGAAAATTTAGATAAACTTCTTGGTATTACTCCTAGTGTAGTTCCAGATTCTTTGTTAGGAACTAATTTTGACCAACAAGCTAATGTTGCTACTGCTTTAGGGCTTGCTGCTCCTTTAATTCAACAGGGCGTAACTCCAAAATCTCTTTTAGAAGCGTATGTAGGAGCAAGTGCAGGTAGACAAGGTATTGTAGATAAAAAAACTAAAAACTATATAACAAGACAAGATATTTTAAATACTAATTTAAAAACACAAAAATTACAAGGTGATATTGCACAACAACCTTACGACTTGCAAAGTAAAAGAGTAAAATCTGTTTTGGATGTATCTAAATTAGATGGTATTCAAAGATATGTAAAAACATTGCCACCTATGAAAGCAGCAGAGTTAGCTATAAACCCTGACAAATATTTTGCAAATAATAAAATAACTGAAGAAGAAAGAATGTTGTATCAATCATTAGGTATTAAAGATAGATTTAATATTCCTCAAGATAAAGCAGGTATGGTAACTTACTTTAATCAATTACCAGACCAAAAAGATGTTGATACTCATAATGCAGAAGAAAATAGAAAGGCACAAAATGACCCATTATACAAACCTAACTATTTAAATAATGGTAAATTAGACTTTATTAAAAGATTACAAAAAACTAACAATGCTGATATGTCTAACAATATCAATACATCTGTTAATTCACAACTAGAACAACAAGTTGTTCCTGAAGGTATGGTAAAAACAGCAAATAAAAAAATTATGTCAGTAGAAGATTTTAATAAATTGCCATTAAGAGTTCAAGAATACCTTGACCCTGATTTAGGTGTAGAAGGATTTAGAAAAAGAAAAGAAAAAGTTTTAGATGCAAGAGTAAAAGACAAAGGATTAGCTCGTTACGGACTAACAACAACAAGAGATGTATCTAAAAATATTGAAAAAATATTAGATGACCCAGAAGCATTAAATGCTTTATTTACAACTACAGGAAGATTTGCTGTTAAATTTAATGAAAGTACTGGAAATTGGTTTGCAGAATCTGGTGGAAAAGCTGCTGATGTTGCTAATTTTTTAAATTCACTAAAAAGTAAACAATTTACAGAACAAATACAAAGAATGAGAGCTAATAACCCAACTGGTGGTGCTGTAGGTAATGTGTCTGATAGAGAAGTAGCTATGTTCCAAAATATGCAAGAATATTTAGCTATTGGTGGTAGTAGAGATAAACTCTATGAAGCATTGGTTGATTTATATGGTAAGTCAAAAATTCTTACAAATGAATATAAAACAGTTTTTATAGAAGATTATGGAGAGGACCAATGGTCAAATTCATTAAACAATGCTATGCACACATACAAACAATACCCATCTTCGGCTTCAGATGCAATAAGAAATCAAAAAGTAAATACATTACAAGAAGAGATTAATAAACAACCAAATACCCCTGTATTTAGTAGTCCTGAATCTAAAACAATTTTTAATGAATTATTAGGTATAGATTAAATGAGTGATACACATTTACAAAATTTAGAAAAAGCTATGAATATAGCATATGAAGCAGGTGAGATTGACAAAGCAAAAATAATGGCTCAAGAAATACAGTCTTATTCAAACTCATTACCAGAAAAAGGTATTACAGCAGATTCTAGTGCTGGTGAAGTAGCCCTTACTGCATTGGGCAATGTTATTCCTGATGCAAAAAATCTTGTAAAAGGTGCAGCATCAATGTTTACTCCATCAGGTGCTGTTCAAGCTATGGAAGGTATGATAGATTTAGGTTCATCAGGTATATCTAAATTAGTAGACGAACTTGGTTTAGCTAAATATGCTAATCCTCAACAAATGGAAAAGTATCGTAAATATAGAAGTGTTATTGCAGACGAATTTAATGAACTTGCTACAGAAGGTGGTATTAAAAAAAGACTAGCTGAAAAACCTGTTACTAGCTTGTTAGATTTAAGTGTTTTAGGTCGTGGTATAACTCTTCCATTAAAAGCACAACAGTATTCTTCTGGACTTCAAAAAGCAGGAGAAATAGGAAGTAAAATAAGTGGTGCTATAGACCCAACTCAAATAATTACTAAACCAGCAGGTATGGCTTTTGACAAAATTAAAAATGCAGCAGACATAAAAAAAGCTCAAATGGCTGATGTGGATGCTAAATTAGCTCAATTTACTGAAGAAGGGTTTGTTGTTCCTCCTAGTTCTACTAAACAAGCAGGAAATATTAGAAAAAGTGCAGAATCATTATTTGGTGACACAAAAAACAAAGCTATAGAAATAAATCAAAAAATATTCGATAATAAAGCTAGAAAATTTGTAAGTGAGGATATACCAGAAACAACTCCATTAACAAAATTAGTAGACTTCGTTGCAGACAAATATAAAGGCACATACGATACTATAAAATCTTATAAGCCTGTTGTTTTGAAAAAAAGTAAAACTACAAAAGGTAAACCAAAAGAAATAGATACAGGGTTTCTTGATGCAAGTGGTAAACCAATTATGAAAACAGTAACCCCACTACCATCTAAAACAAAAACTGTTTATTCCAGAAGTGGAAAAGAAATACTAAAAGATATAAAAAAAATAAAGTTAGAATATGCTAATGCTTGGAGAGCTGCTAGAAAAAAAGCTGAAAGAGATGGACAGCCTATTGATTACAAAAAAATAGAAAAAGAAAAAGCACGATTAGACAAAGCAGAAACAGAACTTGAAGTTGTAGCTAAAAAATATGGTGACACAAAAATAATTGATAGTTTAAAAGAAGCTAAACAAAGTTACGCTAGAGCATTTAATGTAGAAAGTTCTGTTAAAAAAGGCAATTTAGATGCTACTGATTTTTACAAAAAAAACACAAGAAACAAAGCCCCAGTAGATGGTGAAGGTAAAAAAATTATGGACTTTGTTGAAGAATATGGAGATGTTGTAAAACCTGCAAGTAAAGTAGCCCCACTATCTAAAGCAGGCATACAGCAAGGAATTCTTCAAGCCACAAAATATGGTGGTGTTGGTTATGCTACAAATGGCTATGGTATTCCTTTATTATTAGGAGCAGAAAAAGTTATTCCTAACTTATTATTAAGTAAAAATTCACAAAGAGCATTAAGCTCTGGAAATTATATGCCTACAGGTAGTGGTTTACTTCAAAGTGCTTCTAGTAGAGGTGGAGTTGGAGCTGCAACATTTATTCCTAGTTTATTAGAAACTACTAAAGCTGAATTAGCTCCATATTTGTACAGCGAAGACCCATCAATTCCTACTATTACTATTCGTGGTGGTGGAGCAAGATAATGAACGACATAAACCCAGTAGAGTTTGGCAAAATGAAAGAACAAATAGAGCATTTGCAAAAAGGACAAGACGAACTTAGAAAAGATATGAAAGAAATTTTAGCTTTAGCTGAAAGGTCTAAGGGGGGTTTTTGGATTGCTATTTCATGTGCTGCTTTTTTTGGAAGTTTAATATCTATAGTTATTAAAAATTGGATGCAATAATGAAATCGTTAAAAAAGTTATTTGGTAAACCTGTAGTAATAACACTTGCTGTACTTGCAGCACTACCAATTACTCCTTTAGTATTATGTTTATTATATGGATGGACTAACTAATGTTTCAAGCACTTATAGCACCAGTAACAGCATTACTAGACAAGTTTATACCTGATGCAGACACCAAGAATAAACTAGCACATGAGATAGCTACACTTACAGAGAAACAAGCTCATGAGATAGCTATTGCACAGATAGCTGTTAATAAAGAAGATGCTAAAGGTGCATGGTTTCAAGCAGGTTGGCGACCAGCAGTAGGTTGGGTATGTGTATCTGGGTTTGCTATAAACTTTCTTATTTCTCCATTACTACATCCATTAGGCATTATAATCCCACAAGCTGACACCTCTACTATGCTACCTGTACTTATGGGTATGTTAGGTTTAGGAGGATTGCGTAGCTACGAGAAGAAAAACGGCTTAACAAAATGACAAGGCTAACGCCACATTTTACATTAGAAGAGTTTACCTTTAGCCAAACAGCTAGTAGAAAAGGTATAGACAATACGCCAGATAAAGATGTTTTACAAAACTTACAATTTTTAGCAGAGAGGATGGAAGATGTTAGAAAGTTATTGGGTACAGCAATACACATATCTTCTGGTTATCGCTGTCTTGAGCTTAACACTATACTTGGCAGCAAACCAAGTTCTCAACACACTCAAGGTTTGGCTTGTGATTTTACATCAAGTCGTCATGGCAATCCTAGCAACATTGTGTTTGCTATTGTTAGCTCCAATATTCCTTACGATCAACTTATCCTTGAGTTTCATAACCCTTATAATCCAGATAGTGGGTGGGTGCATATATCTTTTTCACAGGATAACCCAAGAAAAGAAGCATTAATTATTAATAAAAATGGGACAACAATTTACACAAAACAATGAAAATATTAATTCTTGATATAGAGACATCTCCACATACCGGGTTTCATTGGGGATTATTTCAACAAAATATTAGCATAGGTCAGTTAATAGAATCTTCTAGTGTATTGTGTTGGGCAGCTAAATGGTTAGGTAAAAAGAAAGTATATTTTTCTAGTATATTTCATACCACCTTTACTAAAATGATAAAAGAAATATATAATTTAATAAATGAAGCTGATGCTATTATTACTTATAATGGTAAAAGATTTGACATGCCTACACTTAATAAAGAATTTTTATTACAAAAATTACCCCCACCTAGTCCTTACAAAGATATTGATTTGCTTACAACTGCAAGAGGTAAATTTAAATTTGCAAGTAATAAGTTAGATTACATTGCACAAATGTTAGGAATAGGAAAAAAGACTTCTCATGAAGGTATGCCATTATGGATAGAATGTATGGCAAAAAATCCTAAAGCATGGAGGTTAATGAAAAAATATAATATACAAGATGTAAAACTTACAGAAGAAGTATATTACAAATTACAAGGATGGATTAATATACATCCTAATTACAATATAGAAAAAGAAGATTTAGTATGTCCAAATTGTGGTTCAACACATTTACATAGGAAGGGGTATCAAAAATCACTTACAAATACTTATCAAAGATTGCATTGCCA
>JGI24005J15628_10001507_pt1 | contig 12398 bp, 2 predicted proteins | sample LinPmetageLP40_FD_15628 | JGI IMG/M metagenome (IMG submission 15628)
AAGATGATTTTTAATATTAACATCACGATCAGTTAAGTTATCAACCAATTCTTTTAGATCCTTTATACATGAAGGTTTTGATGTTAATGAGTCCATCTTAAATTTATTTTATTTTTTATTTATTCTTTTTACTACGTGTGTTGGTTGATCTTTTTGTGCATGATTCCATATTCTTTTAACAGTATTCCGAGCGCGGTCTGCCACCGAAGCCCTATGTTGTTCGCGTTTTTCTTTTTTAGATAGTCCTCCATTACATCCACATCCCATATCTTACCATTTATTTTTAGGACAACTTTCAGTTGACCACTTAGCTTTCTTATTTATATAACATCCACATATACAGCATTTGCTACCACATTTATCGGAGCACAGATTACATATAGATATTCTATTATTATATTTATCAGATGTAACCTGATCTCCCCATATAAGGTATTTAAATAATGCTATTATGAATCTAAATATTACTTTCATTAAATATATTAAAAAGTATCTTCTTCTTGACCTATTGCATAATTCCAACTAACGGTAGTGTTCTTTGATGTTGATGTTGCGACTTTTAAATAAACGAGCCACATATCACAAGCTGCCATTTTACTACTACCATCAAATTCTAGAGCCGAACAAGCTGCAGCTTTAAGGTCTGCATTTTCAATTTCAAAATCTACAGTCTGCTCTACTACAGGAGCATGAACAGTTCCTGAACTAGAACCTGTAACTTGACTGCATGTAAATCCTAGTATATACCAGGTACCTGCAATATTTGCTCCTCTACCTTCTACAGCTACAGTTCCACAAAAATGTATTTCTTTTGGATCTGTTTCATTATACATATTTACAAATTTATGAGACCATTTAACTATATTAACTGGTGATATACTACCTGTCACAGCAGAACCTACAACTTCCCACGTTCCATAATGTGTACCTGTACCACTTTGCATTGCACCGGTAGCTGCCGCGTCCTCAAGTACACCATTATTAGTAGCAAGTTGATTTAGATATACTGCTCCAACTGCGCTACCTTGAGCACCTGTTCCACCTTGGCTACCTGTAGTACCACCACCACCTTGTTGACCAGTTGCACCTTGTAATCCTATAGCACCTTGTTGCCCACTAGCACCTTGTTGACCCACAGCACCACCTGCACCTGTACTACCTTGTTTACCTACAGCACCTTGTTCACCGCTTGCACCTGCTGCACCTGTTGCTCCTTGTTTACCTACAGCACCTTGTTCTCCTACAGGACCTTCGGCACCTGTTGCACCTTGTTTACCTATAGCTCCTTGTTCACCACTTGCACCTGCTGCACCTGTTGCTCCTTGTTTACCTATAGCTCCTTGTTCACCACTTGCACCTGCTGCACCTGTTGCTCCTTGTTTACCTACTGCACCTTGTTCACCGCTTGCACCTGCTGCTCCNGTTGCNCCTTGTTTACCTACTGCACCTTGTTCACCGCTTGCACCTGCTGCTCCAGTTGCACCTTGTTTACCTACTGCACCTTGTTCACCNCTTGCACCTGCTGCTCCAGTTGCTCCTTGTTTACCAATAGCTCCTTGTTCACCGCTTGCACCTGCTGCACCTGTTGCACCTTGTTTACCAATAGCTCCTTGTTCACCGCTTGCACCTGCTGCACCTGTTGCACCTTGTTTACCTATAGCACCTTGTTCACCACTTGCACCTTGAGAACCTGTTGCACCTTGTTTACCTAACGCACCACCTGCACCTGTACTACCTTGTAAACCAATTGCTCCTTGTTCACCGCTTGCACCCTGAGAACCTGTACTACCTTTAAATCCATCTGCTCCTTGGTCACCTATGGCTCCTGTTGCTCCTTGTTTACCAATAGCACCCTGTTCACCGCTTGCACCTTGAGAACCTGTACTACCTTTAAATCCATCTGCTCCTTGATCCCCTACTGCACCTGTTGCACCTTGTTTACCAATAGCTCCCTGTTCTCCACTTGCACCTTGAGAACCAGTAGATCCTTTAAATCCATCTGCTCCTTGGTCACCTACTGCACCTGTTGCACCTTGTTTACCAATAGCACCTTGTTCACCGCTTGCACCCTGAGAACCCGTACTACCTTTAAATCCATCTGCTCCTTGGTCACCTACAGCACCAGTTGCACCTTGTTTACCAATAGCACCTTGTTCACCGCTTGCACCCTGAGAACCTGTACTACCTTTAAATCCATCTGCTCCTTGAGTTCCTGTTGCTCCTTGTTGACCTACAGCTCCTTGTTCACCACTTGCACCCTGAGAACCAGTAGATCCTTTAAATCCATCTGCTCCTTGAGTTCCTGTTGCTCCTTGTTGACCTACAGCTCCTTGTTCACCACTTGCACCTTGAGATCCTGTACTACCTTTAAATCCATCAGCTCCTTGTTGTCCTACAGCACCTGTTGCACCTTGTTTACCTACAGCACCTTGTTCACCGCTTGCACCTTGAGAACCTGTACTACCTTTAAATCCATCAGCTCCTTGTTGTCCTACAGCACCTGTTGCTCCTTGTTTACCAATAGCACCTTGTTCACCGCTTGCACCTTGAGATCCTGTACTACCTTTAAATCCATCTGCTCCTTGGTCACCTATAGCTCCAGTTGCACCTTGTTTACCTATAGCTCCTTGTTCACCATCGGCACCTTGAGTTCCTGTACTACCTTGTAATCCAATAGCACCTTGTCCACCTGTTGCTCCTTGTAATCCTATGGCTCCTTGTTGACCTACTGCACCTGTTGCACCTTGTTTACCAATAGCTCCTTGTTCACCACTTGCACCTTGAGAACCTGTACTACCTTTAAATCCATCTGCTCCTTGATCACCTACTGCACCTGTTGCACCTTGTTTACCTACAGCACCTTGTTCACCGCTTGCACCCTGTTCTCCGTCAGCACCTTGATCACCTACCGCGCCTGTTGCTCCTTGCTTACCAATAGCTCCTTGTTCACCGCTTGCGCCTTGAGCACCTGTACTACCTTGGAATCCTATTTTACCTTGAGCACCTGTTGCTCCTTGTTCACCAACAGCACCTTGTTCTCCGCTAGCACCTTGTTGTCCTATAGCTCCTGTTGCACCTTGATTACCTGTTGGTCCTTGTAAACCAGTAGATCCTTGTAATCCAATAGCACCTTGTTCTCCATCAGCTCCTTGTTGTCCTACAGCACCAGTACTACCTTGGAATCCTATTTTACCTTGAGCACCTGTTGCTCCTTGTTCACCTACTGCTCCTTGTTCCCCATCAGCACCTTGTTGGCCTACAGCTCCAGTAGAACCTTGAGTACCTGTAGCTCCTTGTTTACCTAACGCACCACCTGCACCTGTACTACCTTGTAAACCAACAGCACCTTGTTCTCCGTCAGCACCTTGTTGGCCTACAGCTCCAGTAGAACCTTGTAATCCAGTAGATCCTTGTAATCCAATAGCACCTTGTTCTCCATCTGCTCCTTGTTGGCCTACTGCACCAGTACTACCTTGGAATCCTATTTTACCTTGAGCACCTGTTGCTCCTTGTTCACCTATAGCTCCTTGTTCACCTATAGCTCCTTGTTCACCATCGGCACCTTGTTGTCCTACAGCACCTGTTGCTCCTTGTTTGCCAATAGCACCTTGTTCACCACTTGCTCCTTGTTCACCACTTGCACCTTGTTCACCGTCAGCACCTTGTTGGCCTACAGCTCCGGTAGAACCTTGAGTTCCTGTTGCTCCTTGTTTACCTAACGCACCACCTGCACCAGTTGCACCTTGTAATCCGATAGCGCCTTGTTCCCCGTCAGCACCTTGTTGACCTACAGCTCCAGTAGAACCTTGTAATCCAGTAGATCCTTGTAATCCTTTAGCTCCTTGTCCACCCGTTGCTCCTTGTTCTCCAACAGCGCCTTGTTCTCCGTCAGCACCTTGTTGGCCTATTGCACCTGTTGCTCCTTGTTTACCTATAGCACCTTGTTCTCCGTCAGCACCTTGTGTTCCTGTACTACCTTGTAATCCGATAGCACCTTGTTCTCCATCTGCTCCTTGTTGGCCTACTGCACCTGTACTACCTTGGAATCCTATTTTACCTTGAGCACCCGTTGCACCTTGTTGTCCTGTTAATCCTGTTGATCCTTGAGTTCCTGTTGCTCCTTGTTCACCAACAGCACCTTGTTCTCCGCTAGCACCCTGTTGACCTATTGCACCTGTTGCTCCTTGTTTACCAATAGCTCCTTGTTCTCCATCTGCTCCTTGAGTTCCTGTTGCACCTTGTAATCCAATAGCACCTTGTTCTCCATCTGCTCCTTGTTGGCCTACTGCACCTGTACTACCTTGAGCACCTGTACTACCTTGGAATCCTATTTTACCTTGAGCGCCTGTTGCTCCTTGTTGTCCTGTTAAACCGGTTGCTCCCTGTGTACCTGTTGCACCTTGAGTACCAACAGCACCTTGTTCTCCGCTAGCACCTTGTTGTCCTATAGCACCTGTACTACCTTGTAAACCAATTGCACCCTGTTCTCCGTCAGCACCTTGTTGACCAACAGCTCCAGTAGAACCTTGTAATCCGGTAGATCCTTGTAATCCTTTAGCTCCTTGTCCGCCTGTTGCTCCTTGTTGACCTACAGCACCTTGTTCTCCATCAGCACCTTGTTGACCAACAGCACCTGTTGCTCCTTGTTTACCTATAGCTCCTTGTTCACCATCGGCACCTTGAGTTCCTGTACTACCTTGTAATCCTATAGCGCCTTGTTGGCCTATAGCACCTGTTGCCCCTTGTTCACCAATAGCACCTTGTTCACCATCGGCACCCTGAGTTCCTGTTGCTCCTTGTTGTCCTGTTAAACCAGTACTACCTTGGAATCCTATTTTACCTTGGGCACCCGTTGCTCCTTGTTCTCCAACAGCGCCTTGCTCTCCTACAGCTCCTGTTGCACCTTGTTTACCTATAGCACCTTGTTCTCCGCTAGCACCTTGTTGTCCTATAGCACCTGTACTACCTTGTAAACCAATTGCACCCTGTTCTCCGTCAGCACCTTGTGTTCCTGTTGAACCTTGTAATCCAGTAGATCCTTGTAATCCTTTAGCTCCTTGTCCGCCTGTTGCTCCTTGTTGGCCTACAGCTCCAGTTGCACCTTGTAATCCTACAGCTCCTTGTTCACCACTAGCACCTTGCTCTCCAGCAGCACCTTGAGTTCCTGTTGCTCCTTGTTGACCAGTTAATCCTGTTGCACCTTGTTTACCTATAGCACCTTGTTCACCAACTGCACCTTGCTCTCCAGCAGCACCTTGAGTTCCTGTACTACCTTGTAATCCTACGGCACCAGTTGCACCTTGTAAACCTACAGCTCCTTGTTCTCCGTCAGCACCTTGAGTTCCAGTTGAACCTTGTAAACCTGTGGCTCCTTGAGTACCAGTAGCTCCTTGTTCTCCTATAGCGCCTTGTTCACCATTAGCACCTTGAGTACCGGTAGCTCCTTGTTGGCCAGTTAATCCTGTTGCACCTTGATTACCAATTGCTCCTTGTTCACCGTCTGCACCTTGTGTTCCTGTACTACCTTGTAATCCTACGGCACCTGTTGCTCCTTGTTTACCAACAGCTCCTTGTTCTCCTACAGCACCTTGTTGACCTACAGCTCCAGTAGAACCTTGTAATCCTGTAGCTCCTTGTAATCCTGTAGCTCCTTGTTCACCTACTGCTCCTTGTTCTCCGTCTGCTCCTTGGGTTCCTGTTGCTCCTTGTTGCCCAGTTAATCCTGTTGCTCCTTGTTTACCAATTGCTCCCTGTTCTCCAGCAGCACCTTGAGTTCCTGTACTACCTTGTAATCCTGTGGCTCCTTGTAATCCTGTGGCTCCTTGTTCACCTACAGCACCTTGTTCTCCATCGGCACCTTGAGTACCTGTTGCTCCTTGTTGCCCAGTCAAACCAGTTGAGCCTTGTAATCCTACAGCACCTTGTTCACCATCGGCACCTTGAGTACCTGTACTACCTTGTAATCCTGTAGCACCCTGTAATCCTGTTGCACCTTGTTCACCTACAGCACCTTGTTCACCATTAGCACCTTGAGTTCCTGTTGCTCCTTGTTGTCCAGTTAAACCGGTTGCACCTTGATTACCAATAGCTCCTTGTTCACCATCGGCACCTTGTGTTCCTGTACTACCTTGTAATCCCGTTGCGCCTTGTAGACCTGTGGCTCCTTGTTCTCCTACAGCACCTTGTTCTCCGTCAGCACCTTGTTGTCCTACTGCGCCAGTTGAGCCTTGAGCTCCTGTGGATCCTTGAGTACCAACAGCACCTTGTTCTCCAGCAGCACCTTGAGTACCAGTAGCTCCTTGTTGTCCTGTTAAACCAGTACTACCTTGTAATCCTACAGCTCCTTGTTCTCCGTCTGCTCCTTGAGTTCCTGTTGAACCTTGTAAACCTGTGGCTCCTTGTAATCCAGTAGCTCCTTGTTCACCTACAGCACCTTGTTCACCATCGGCACCTTGTGTTCCTGTTGCTCCTTGTTGACCTACAGAACCAGTTGCTCCTTGATTACCAATAGATCCTTGTTCACCGCTTGCACCTTGCTCACCAGCAGCACCTTGAGTTCCTGTTGCTCCTTGTTGTCCTGTTAAACCAGTACTACCTTGTAATCCTACAGCTCCTTGTTCTCCACTAGCACCTTGTTGACCTATTGCCCCTGTTGATCCTTGTTGACCTACAGCTCCTTGTTCACCGCTTGCACCTTGTTCACCAGCAGCACCTTGAGTTCCTGTTGCTCCTTGTTGTCCTGTTAAACCTGTTGCACCTTGATTACCAATAGCACCCTGTTCTCCATCAGCACCTTGTGTTCCTGTTGAACCTTGTAATCCAGTAGATCCTTGTAATCCAGTAGCTCCCTGTTCACCAACTGCTCCTTGTTCCCCACTTGCGCCTTGTTGGCCTATTGCACCCGTTGCACCCTGAGCTCCCGTTGATCCTTGAGTACCAATAGCACCTTGTTCTCCACTAGCACCTTGTTCTCCAGCAGCACCTTGAGTACCTGTAGCACCTTGCTGTCCAGTTAATCCTGTTGCACCTTGATTACCTATAGCTCCTTGTTCACCATCAGCACCTTGAGTTCCTGTACTACCTTGTAATCCAGTAGCACCCTGTAATCCCGTTGCACCTTGTAATCCTACAGCACCTTGTTCTCCATCAGCACCTTGAGTTCCTGTACTACCTTGTAATCCTACGGCACCTGTTGCACCTTGTTTACCAATAGCTCCTTGTTCACCGCTTGCACCTTGTTCGCCATTAGCACCCTGAGTTCCTGTTGCTCCTTGTTGCCCAGTCAAACCAGTTGCACCTTGTAATCCTACAGCTCCTTGTTCTCCACTAGCACCTTGTTGACCTATTGCTCCTGTTGATCCTTGTTGACCTATAGCACCTTGTTCACCGTCTGCTCCTTGAGTTCCAGTAGCTCCTTGTTGTCCTATAGCACCTGTACTACCTTGTAATCCGATAGCTCCTTGTTCTCCATCAGCTCCTTGAGTTCCAGTTGAACCTTGTAATCCTGTTGCTCCCTGTTGACCAATAGCACCACTTGCTCCTTGTAATCCTACAGCTCCTTGTTCTCCGTCTGCTCCTTGAGTTCCTGTTGAACCTTGTAATCCAGTAGCACCCTGTAATCCTGTTGCACCTTGTTCACCTACAGCACCTTGTTCACCATTAGCACCTTGTGTTCCTGTTGCTCCTTGCTGACCAGTTAAACCAGTTGCACCTTGATTACCAATAGCACCTTGTTCTCCGTCTGCCCCTTGCCCACCAGTTGCACCTTGTTGTCCTATTACACCAGTGCTGCCTTGTAATCCGATAGCCCCTTGTTCGCCATTAGCACCTTGAGTACCAGTAGCTCCTTGTTGACCAGTTAATCCTGTTGCACCTTGATTACCAATAGCACCCTGTTCTCCATCAGCACCCTGACTTCCAGTTGAACCTTGTAATCCTGTGGCTCCTTGTAATCCTGTGGCTCCTTGTTGACCTACAGAACCAGTTGCCCCTTGTTGACCTACAGCTCCTTGTTCTCCGTCTGCTCCTTGGGTTCCTGTTGCTCCTTGTTGCCCAGTTAATCCTGTTGCTCCCTGTAAACCAATTGCACCCTGTTCTCCATCAGCTCCTTGTTGACCTACAGCACCAGTTGCTCCTTGGTCTCCATCAGGACCTTTAGTTCCTGATGCTCCTTGTTGTCCGATAGCACCACTTGCTCCTTGTTGGCCTACAGCACCTGTACTACCCTGTAGTCCTATAGCACCTTGTTCTCCGTCTGCTCCTTGAGTTCCTGTTGCTCCTTGTTGTCCTGTTAAACCGGTTGCACCTTGAGTACCTGTTGCGCCTTGATTACCAATTGCGCCTTGTTCTCCGTCTGCACCTTGTGTTCCTGTTGCACCTTGTTGTCCCGTTAAACCACTTGCTCCTTGTAATCCTATAGCACCTTGTTCTCCATCGGCACCTTGGGTTCCTGTACTACCTTGTAATCCTGCTGCTCCCTGAGTTCCTGTTGCTCCTTGTTGTCCTGTTAAACCGGTTGCTCCTTGTTGTCCTACAGCACCTTGTTCTCCATCGGCACCTTGAGTACCTGTTGCTCCTTGTTGTCCGGTTAAACCTGTTGCTCCTTGATTACCAATAGCACCTTGTTCTCCATCAGCACCCTGTGTTCCTGTACTACCTTGTAAACCTGTATCTCCTTGGGCTCCAGTTGAACCTTGTTGACCAGTTACACCAGTAGATCCTTGTTGACCTATAGCTCCTTGTTCTCCGTCTGCTCCTTGAGTTCCTGTTGCTCCCTGTTGCCCAGTTAATCCTGTTGCTCCCTGTTGTCCTACGGCACCGCTTGCTCCTTGGCCACCTATTGTACCTGTTGCTCCTTGATTACCTATAGCTCCTTGTTCTCCGTCAGCTCCTTGTGTTCCTGTTGCTCCTTGTTGGCCAATAGCACCACTTGCTCCCTGTAATCCAATAGCTCCTTGTTCACCATCAGCACCTTGAGTTCCAGTAGCTCCTTGTTGTCCTGTTAAACCAGTACTACCTTGTAAACCAATTGCACCTTGTTCTCCATCAGCTCCTTGTTGACCTACAGCACCAGTAGCTCCTTGTTGCCCAGTTAAACCGCTTGCTCCTTGTAATCCTATAGCACCTTGTTCTCCATCGGCACCTTGAGTTCCTGTGGCTCCTTGTTGTCCAGTTAATCCACTTGCTCCTTGTAATCCAACAGCTCCTTGTTCACCTATAGCACCTGTTGCACCTTGGTTACCAATAGCACCACTTGCTCCTTGTTGACCAATAGCGCCACTTGCTCCTTGTTGACCAATAGCTCCTTGTTCTCCATCGGCACCTTGAGTACCAGTAGCTCCTTGTTGACCAGTTAATCCTGTTGCACCTTGATTACCAATAGCACCAGTTGCTCCTTGATTACCAATAGCACCCTGTTCTCCATCAGCACCCTGAGTACCCGTTGCTCCTTGATTACCAATAGCACCACTTGCTCCTTGTTGACCTACAGCTCCACTTGCTCCTTGTTGTCCTACAGCACCAGTTGAACCAGTAAATCCAGTTGATCCTTGATTACCTACAGAACCGGTTGCTCCTTGTTCACCAACTGCTCCTTGTTCTCCAGCAGCGCCCTGTGTTCCAGTTGCTCCTTGCTGACCAGTTAATCCAGTTGCACCTTGATTACCAATAGCTCCTGTAGATCCTTGTTGACCTACAGCTCCTTGCTCACCGTCCGCACCCTGCGTTCCTGTGGCTCCTTGTTGTCCAGTTAATCCACTTGCTCCTTGTTGACCTACAGCTCCACTTGCTCCTTGTTGCCCTATAGCACCTTGTTCTCCATCGGCACCTTGAGTTCCTGTTGCTCCTTGTTGTCCTGTTAAACCTGTTGCACCTTGGTTACCAATTGCTCCACTTGCTCCTTGGCCACCTATTGTACCTGTTGCCCCTTGGCCACCTATTGTACCTGTGGCTCCTTGTTGTCCAGTTAATCCACTTGCTCCTTGTTGACCTATAGCTCCTTGTTCACCGTCTGCTCCTTGAGTACCTGTTGCTCCTTGTTGTCCTGTTAAACCTGTTGCTCCTTGTTGACCGGTTAAACCTGTTGACCCTTGTGTACCAGTAGCACCTTGTGTTCCTCTAAATCCTTGTTGGCCTGTTGCTCCTTGTTGACCTATAGCACCACTTGCTCCTTGTTGGCCAATGGCTCCACTTGCTCCTTGTTGACCAATGGCTCCACTTGCTCCTTGTTGACCAATGGCTCCAGTGGATCCTGTAAATCCAGTTGATCCTTGATTACCTATTTCACCTTGAGTACCTGTTGCTCCTTGTTGACCAATAGCTCCACTTGCTCCCTGTTGACCTATAGCACCACTTGCTCCTTGTTGACCTATAGCACCACTTGCTCCTTGTTGGCCAATAGCACCAGTTGAACCAGTAAATCCAGTTGACCCCTGTTCACCATTAGCACCTTGAGTCCCAGTAGCACCTTGTTGACCAATAGCACCACTTGCTCCTTGTTGACCAATAGCGCCACTTGCTCCTTGTTGACCAATAGCTCCACTTGCTCCTTGTTGACCAATAGCTCCAGTTGAACCTATAAATCCAGTGGAACCTGTAGCACCTCCACCTCCACCTGATCCTGTTGCTCCAGTAAATCCAGTAGAACCTATTCCAGTTGCACCAATAAATCCAGTAGCACCAACTCCTCCTCCACCAGTACCTGTAGTACCGACATATCTAAAACCATTAATATATAAATCTAATCCACCTGGATAAAGTCCACTTGAATTATTCTGTATTGCGGTTACTAAATCATCAGCAAGGAATAATAACCCCATGTCATAATTATATACCCATCCTACAAATCCACTACCGGAATCTTGTTCTGCTGATGTAAATATTTGAGCAAAAGTTCCTGCTGCTCCAGATGGATCACCACTCCATAAGGTTACTTTATATCCATCTGATGGTGCACCTGTTGATTGTGGTTTTGACGGAGGAGATATCCAGTTTAATAAAGGACCTGATGATGGAGTATTATAAGTATTATAAACTATCCAGGAATTATTCTTACCAGTTTGTATTACTGTTAATCTTTTTGCAGATGCAGCAGCTGAAAGATCCTGTATATTAGTAGGATCGGCTGAAGCATTTGATACCGCATCAGAAAGAACATTAGCGGTAGGAATTAAATTATAATTAGTTAATATTCTCTCAGGCAAAACTTTAGGATCAAAAGCCTTCCACGACTCATACCATCTTGATCCGGTATTCGCATCAATAACCCCTCCGGCTTGAACCTTAAAAGTTAATTTATTTACATCATTTGTACTAAATCCCATTTCTGATTATTCTCTTTTTATATTTATTCTTACCCATTAACAATAGTTCCATTTGCATAAACTATATTAGCTACTATTTGATCAATCCTAATTGCTGAGTTTACAATTTGTACTTCTATATAAAACCCTTCAGTGGCATCAAATCCACCAAACGTACCTGCAATGGTATTACTATTTGTTAAAGTTGTTCTACATGCAGCTGATGCTGTATCAATTCCACTAGGTGGATCTAATATTGTTGTAAACGGCGCAGAGCCATGCAATGATAATGGTATTGCACTATAACCAATATTACCAGCGCCTGATCCTTCATTAGCTTTTCTTATGTATACTTTAATATCTTCATTTACCAAATCATTAAAGAATGTAGAACCTAATGGATCACCAGAAAATTCTAATTCAAAAGATGCAATAGCATCTGTTAAACTTCCTGTTGTTTTCATTAACCTATGATAAGTAGATGTTACTTGGTAACTTGCTCCACTATAATCAGGATTACTTGTAGTCTTATCTGGTTTATATGGAGTTAATGAACCGGTTGCACTAGCATACTGTGGACTGTTTCCATTATCTTTAAAGAATATGCTTGGCTGAATTATATTACTCCCTACTGTACATGCTTGGCAAAATGGTGAAGAAGATCCAGTTTGATTTGTTAATCCACTACCTGTTAATGTTGCAGTTGGAACAAATGCTGTATAAGTTCCTGTTCTTTCTAATCTATATTGTTCATCATCAAACCTTTCTCTTAGTAAAGTTGAATTACTAATTTCAGCATATGTATCTATTAATATAGCAGCATTACTTGAATTAACAGTATTTCCTGAATTCCATGGGTCGTATACCTGTCCTGATACAGTTGCAGTATTATTTCTAAATCTAAAATTACTATTATTTATAGCCCAACTATTATAATCAAATGCTACATCCGATGCATTATAAAAATCTGGCCAATCCACTCCAGTAAATGTACCTACAGATGGACCCCATGCTTCAAGTTGTAAAGTAGGTAATCCATAATTAGTTCCTATTGCTCTAAAGTTCCAATCATCATCACCACCTCTACCTTGTGTATTT
>JGI24005J15628_10001509_pt1 | contig 12381 bp, 15 predicted proteins | sample LinPmetageLP40_FD_15628 | JGI IMG/M metagenome (IMG submission 15628)
GTTCCTCCCGGATACGGAGACCCTTATTACGACTATAACAATAACGTCGATTCAGAAGAACCAGACCTTAGTAGCGGTACAGACGGAATGGTAAATATGTTTGGGGATACAGAAGCCTACGGGGGAGAAGTAATTAATCCTGACCCGATTTATCAACCTCCTGTTAACGAAGAACCTATATTCATACCTCGTCCTCCAATAGACGACGGTAGACCAAGAAATATCTATACGGGCAGACCGATTAGAGATCCATATACTCCTTACGAAGAACCTTCTGAAGAAATGGCAGAATACACTAGACCAATGTCTGCGGAAAACTTTGGATCTACTCCGGGAATGGGACCACAAATCAATCCTCCTAGCGAACCTATATTCGCTAACATGGGGGGTAATTTAAATAAAGGGCTTTCAAGGTTGCCCTTGAATCAACAAAACGATACACTAACTCAAATATTCCAAGCAGGATTTAGACCAAGGAGATAGACATGGCAGGTTTAGAAGATTTAATGAACATAAGAACGCAAGGTGGTACGGATAACGCACCTATGATGCAAGATCCTAATGCTGGAATGGGTGGACCTCCTCCTGAAATGATGGGTGGAATGGGCGCACCTCCTCCTCCTCCTGAAATGATGGGTGGAATGGGAATGGATCCTAATGCTGGAATGGGAATGGCTCCTGAAATGATGGCTCCTGAACCACAAGAAATGCAAGGAGGCGAGTCTGCTATGTTGGCTGAGGCTGTAGTAGAGAGAACACAAGGAGATATTAATGCGGCTATTGCAGTATTAGATGACGCTAAAGCTATGTTAATCGCTAGTGCTGATCAAGGCAATCAAGACCCAATGATGGCTAATATGGGTGGACCAATGTATATGAATATGGGCGGTTCTGTTGATTATAAAATGGGCGGTGGACCATTGTACCGTAGAAGACGGCGGCGGTATGTCTGATNNAGATNTATTAANACAAATGATAATGAATGACGTACAAAAATTAAATAAAGGTGGAGCACCNTTAAAAGCTATTCCTGAAGATAACGCAGGGCTACGAAAACTTCCGGACGCAGTTAGAAACAGAATGGGATTTATGGCTAATGGTGGAGAAATGACTTTTGATGATTTAACTAGATACGTTTCTAGCTAATCCAGTCTTTCCATTTTTCGTCACCTAATACTTCTTGTGCTAGGTCTAATTTGTTACGCAAGGCTTTTACAATTTTTTCATCAACTGTGCCTTTAGAAACTAAATCTATGTAGGTAACTTTATTGGTTTGTCCTATCCTATGAGCACGATCCTCGGACTGTAATCGTTTTTCTAAATCATAATTGTTAGAGTAATAAATAACGTTACTGGCTTCGGTTAATGTAATACCGTAACCCCCTGTTTGTACGTTACTAATTAAATATTTCAGGTCTGAATCAGGGTCTTGAAATTTTGTAATAACTTCTGTCTTTCATCATCAGGAGTGTCCCCGTAATAAGTAGCTACACTATCAGCCCCTACCGTATCCTCTAATGTTCTTAATATGCGTTTAATATCGTAACGATAGTTCGCCCAGATAATAGTTTTACCTTGAGTTTCTGCTAGAATATCTAATAAAGCATCTAACCTATTGTTTTTAATCTCAACTTCTTCATTGTTATCGTGTTTTACAAAACCACAAACGACTTGGTGTAGTCTTAAAATCTGTGTGAGTACTGAGGTAACGCTGACTGTTTCTTTAGACTCTAGCTCAGCCATTGCATAATCTTTTAATTGTTTATATACTCTAAGTTGTTCAGGGGTGAGGGGTACTTCTCTTTTTTGATAAACTTTATCAGGTAAATCTAAACATTCTTTTTTCAATACCCGATACGAAAAATCTCCAAGACGCGTGGTCAGTTCTCCAAGGTTCTGGTATCCTGTTACTTGCCTAAAGGTTCGTTGCCCCATCTGTCTATTAAACAGTTTTGCATAACGATTTTGGAAAGAATAAAAAGAATCGTAACCCAATAACTTCTTCGATAAGAAAGCACTTTGACTATATAAATCTAAGGGTGACTGCGTGACAGGAAAGCCTGTTAAGATTCTTCTATACTTAGTATTGATAGCAAGTTTTAATAAGTTCTTAGTGCGTTGAGCTTTTGGGTTTTTAATCGTAGTTGATTCATCAACCGCGATCAGTACACTATTAGTTAAGATAAATTTTTCTACAAAACTTACTCCTTTCTTAGTGCTAAACGCATCAACGTTAATGATTAATATTTTTAACTCAGGAGTCACTTCAAACAAATCAGTTAAAGCCTTCTTCTGTTTCTTATTTGGTGCAGGATTCCAAACCGCTATTTGTTTTTCAACATGATCAGGCATGTGTGCGGGTATTTCTTTTTCAGACCAGTTTCGATACACACCTTTAGGTGCGATAATAATTGCCGCATTGATTCCACCTCGGTCATAAAGAACCGCTATATTATCTATAAGAACTTTAGATTTACCTGTTCCCATTTCCATGAAGTAAGCGTATTCAGGCTTGTTCCATGACTTAGTTAAAGCAAGTAATTGATGCTCATAAGGCTGAGTTTTAAATTTGTATTTCATAGTAACCTTTCTAATTTCTAGACTCCATTATATATTACAAAATAATATAATATAAGCTCAAACTAAAAGAATTCCTCATGCCCTCTAATAGAATTAGTAGTTTCTAATAGAATTAACTTCAAAACTAATAGACTGTGTTCCTCTAAAACATTGAAATTCCTTTTAAATCTATTAGATTATTACCGATATTAGTCCTTTTCGAAATATTTTTATAAAAAAATTTTTATTTTTAAAAACTATAATACTAATAATAGTAATATCCGTCCTTTACTTTACTTAGGTTGCTATATATTATTTAAGGGTCTTTTAAGAAATAAGAAATAAGAAAGGAGAAAAACATTGACAGTTTATGTCGTGCAGGAAGTTCCCGGACGAAACATAGCTTCAGCCGTTCAATATGGTGATTTTGAAGTTTTGTTACCGTCTAACACCCAGATAATGCTAAGTGCTTCTCCTTCAGTCCGTAGAATGAAGAGTATTCTAAAAGACTTTAAGGATGAAGATTACTTATTATTGATTGGCGACCCCGCCGCGATTGGCGTAGCATGTTCAATCGCTGCATTTTATAACCGAGGAAGATATAGTATCCTTAAATGGGATAGACAGGAAGGTATGTATTATCCTGTTAAAATCGACCTACATCAGAAAGGAGAAATATAATGGCAGAAACACCTACGTTTGAAGACCTAGTTGGTGCTGAAAGTGTTCGAGAGTGGAACAATGAAGCAACCGATAATGAGCTTTCTGTAGTTTCTGGTTTAGCTAATAAACAGTTGCAAGTCGGCTCGGAGTTAGCAGAATTAGAAGGAGCTGTTAAAGCTAAAAAAGAAGAGTTACGTTTGATTTCGGAACAAGAGTTACCTGATGCTATGCAAGCCGCAGGACTTAACGAGATAGTACTTAGTAGTGGAGAGAAGATTTCCATAGGTGAGTTCTACAGTGCTCATATATCGAAAGCAAACCAAGAGGTAGCGTATCAATGGTTAACGGCTAATGGACATGAGGGCTTAATTAAGAACGAAGTTTCTCTCAGGTTCGGACGAGACGAGAATGAGGTGGTTAAAGAAACCGTTTCAAACTTGAAAGCTAGAGGGTTATCCCCTGAAGTTCGTCAAAGCGTTCACCCCAGTACGTTAAAAGCATTCGTAAGAGAACAGCTTACTTCTGGTAGTGACATTCCAACTGAACCATTTGGTATCTATATAGGTACTAAAGCAACAATTAAAAGAGGTTAAAATTATGGCAAACCCAAAAACTGAATTAGCTGAAAAGAAAGAAACAGCTGTCAGCACCTTCGATGATGATTTATTATCTGGAGGCACAGGACTAGAAGAAACTACTACAGAGGATTTTGCGATCCCCTTTATTAGAGTATTACAACCCCTTTCACCACAACTACAAAAGCAAAACGGTAGTTATGTAGAGGGTGCAAGTGCAGGTGATTTATACAATACGGTTACTAATGCGTATTATGACGGTGAGAAAGGAATTTCTATCGTGCCTTGTGCTTATAATAAAAAATACATTGAATGGATTCCTAGAGAGAAAGGCGGTGGTTTAGTAAACCCGAACCACGATATATCTATTCTTTCTAAATGTACTAGAGATATTTCAAGAAGAACATTTACTCCAGAAGGTAATGAGATCGTAGAAACAGCACAATATTTTGTGTTAGTTTTAGATCCTGAACCACAACAAGCGGTTTTAACATTTACTTCCACACAACTAGGTGTTTCTAGGAAGTGGTTAAGTATGTTAAGAATGGCTAGGGTACAGAACAGTAAAGGCGAATCGGTACAAGCACCTATGTTTGCTAATTCTTATAGACTCTCTACGGTTACTCAATCTAACGATAAAGGTAGTTGGAATGGTTATTCTATTAACCAAGAAGCTCCGACAGAACTTTCTATAGCTCTTATGGCTAGAGAGTTTATGTCAGCGGCTAGAGCGGGTGATGTTCAAGTTAAAGAAGAACAACAGAGAGACGATGCTGTAAACGTTAAAGACACTCCTAAAGACGACATACCATTTTAACCAATACGGAGATACTTTATGTCGTTAGCAGAGGATTTTGCTAAACGTTTTGCTGGATTACGACAAGCATACGGGACATTTACCGCAAGTAATGATTTAAGAGAAGATGGAAAAGCGAATGGTAAAAATATTACTATTTCTAAAGAGCTTACCGACAAGGATCTTTTAGATTTATGGAGCGGTCATTTATCTGGTAAACAAAGCGTAGGAATCGTTCCCATAGACGAACATAATAAATGTGTTTGGGGAGCGATAGACGTTGATGAATATCAGTTAGATTTAAAAGATTTAGCTAAGAAAATAGCTAAACAAAAACTGCCCTTAATTGTTTGTCGTAGTAAAAGTGGGGGGGCTCATATATATCTATTTATAGATGAGCCTATCTCTGCTTCTATGTTGCAAAGAAAATTACGTCAGATTGCCGCCTCTATTGGGTACGGTAATGCCGAGATATTTCCTAAACAAACTAAATTATTATTAGATAGAGGCGATAGAGGCAGTACCTTAAACATGCCTTACTTCGGTGGAGAAAACTCTACTAGATATGCCTACGGTAAAAATGGAGAAGCGATAACTCCTCAAGAGTTTTTAGAATACGTTGCAAAAATATCGTTAAAACATACTGAATTAGAAAGGTTAGAGGCAAGCCCTTTAACTGAAAAAATAGAGTGGTTAGATCAATCACCTCCTTGTTTACAGCATTTAGTTGTACAGGGTTTTCCTAAAGGTACACGAAACTCAGGATTATTTAATGTCGGGGTATTTCTAAGGAAGAAATATCCTGACGATTGGGAAAAAAGATTAGAGGATATTAATATCCAATACATGCAACCACCATTAGGCGCACAAGAAGTTCTAACGATAGGTAAGCAACTACAAAGGAAAGATTACTTCTACCGTTGTAATGACCAACCTATTGCAAGCCATTGTAACAGTCCTTTATGTCGTACTCGTAAATTTGGCATAGGAGCTAATGGAGGGACACCTTTGTTCAGTAACTTAACTAAACAAGACAGTGAGCCTCCTATCTGGTTCTTAGATGTAGAAGGCGGTCGTTTAGAGTTAGAGACAGATGACCTATTAAATCAAAACAGATTCCAACGTAAGTGTATGGATGCATTAAATAAAATACCACCTAAAGTTAAGGAAAACACTTGGCGGCAGATAATACAACAGTTGTTAGATTGTTTAACTATTGTAGAAGTTCCTAAAGAATCCTCTACTGAAGGACACTTCCTAGAGTTGTTAGAAAACTTCTGTACTGAAAGACCCGCTAGAGAAAGAGATGAGTTGTTGTTACATAAACCGTGGTCAGATAACGGTAGGACTTATTTCAGACTAGGTGATCTTATGGACTATTTAAATCGACATAACTTTAAAGAATATCAAAGAAACATGTTAACTTCTAAACTTAAACAGTTACATGGAGAGCCTTACTTCTTCAACATAAAAGGACGAGGAGTTAACGTTTGGTTTATAGAGGAATTCAAAGCTCAAGACGAGCCTCATGATTTACCTGAGTTTAAAGATAATTTATTATGAAAGTTTTTGCCAAAAAAGTATTTAAAGGAGATAACCCTAACATAGTTGTTTGGGACGAACCTACGGTTAGAAGGTTTGGCGGTAAAAAAGTTTACGGTAGACCTACAAAAGGTTATGGGACTTCTGAGTTTAACTACGCGGGTAAGTTGTATAAACCAGAACCTTGGACAATACAAATGAAATACATTAAAACTAAAGCAGAAGATTGGGCTTCAGAAATAATGAATAGACCTATCGAATTTACTTTTTGTTTATGTGGTCTGTATGAAACAGGAGATGATAGTATTCCTCATCACTCAGACACAGTACCCACCTTAGATGATGTTGTTTTAGGTATCTCTTTCGGAGGAACTAGAGTTTTAGAATGGAATAATTATTTAAAAGAAATCAAAAAAGACACTAACACCAGTCAACTAGACACAGTTTTTGAACAGGGTAACGTGTATATACCTGAAACTGATCGTTTTCTTTTAGAGGAGGGAGATGTTTATATGTTTGATGGACACTCTCAAATGAAATCTACCCATTCGATACCGCCTTTGATAGGTTGTCAGAGAAGAACTAGCTTAACTTTTAGGAGTGGAGTTTGAATCTTCCTGAACATACTCAAGTAATCCTTGGACCTCCCGGAACTGGAAAGACCAGTACCTTACTAGGACTGATAGAGGATGAGTTAAAAAACGGCACTCAACCAGAGCGTATAGGGTTTTTTACATTTACTAAAAAAGCAGTCAACGAAGGAAAAGAAAGAGCAATACAAAAATTTAAGATAAAAGGAGGACAGCTTCCCTTTTTTAGAACATTACATTCGTTAGCGTTTAGACAACTAGGATTAACTAGAGAGAGTGTGGTAGACCGCTCGGATATAATTGACCTTAATGAAAAATTAAATTTAAAACTAACAGGTAAAACAACATCTGATGAAGGGCATATTTTTGGTATGACTCATGATGACCGACTAGCCTTTATTGAAAACCTTGCTCGTATGCGTAACGTACCGCTAAAAGAACAGTGGCATGAGGTGGATGACGCAGTAGGGTGGTTTGAATTAGAACGTTTTGCTAGAGGACTTCGATTATTTAAAGAAGATAGATTGTTAATTGATTATACAGACATGTTGCAGTTGTTTATTAAACGTGGAGATATTCCAGTTTTAGATGTAATGTTTGTAGACGAAGCACAAGACTTATCTCCCCTACAGTGGGCGGTGGTGCGTAAGTTAGCAGAAAAAGCAACCCGTATCTATGTTGCTGGAGACGATGATCAAGCTATTTATAAATGGGCGGGAGCTGATGTAGCTTACTTGATTGAAAACTCTAAGAATGCTATGGTGTTAAAACAATCCTACCGAGTTCCTTCTGCGGTACACGCTATCGCTAACGGTTGTATCAAACAAGTGCGTTCTAGGATTCATAAAGAATGGACACCTAGAAAAGAAAAAGGAACGGTTCGTTGGGAACCAACTATTGAATTAGTTAACATGGAAAAAGGTGAGTGGTTAGTCCTAGCGAGAACTAATTATTTATTAGAAGAAGTAGATGAGTACTGCAGGAACGAGGGTTGGTTCTTTGAGATAAAAGGACGAGCTAGTATTCCTCAGGTAAAGGTCAGGTCTGTTGTTCTTTGGGAAAGATTATCTAAAGGTGGTTCTATTTCTGTTTCCGAGTGTGCTAACATTTTAAAATATATTAAGGTCAAGAAACCAAAAAAGCTGGAAACACTAGATACTTCTTTACTTTTAAAATACAAAAATGTAAAAAAGTTGTTTCCTGATTTACCTAAAGGACACTGGTTTGATGTTTTTACTCTACTGAGCGTAAAAGAGATTAGTTACATAAGAGCTATGTTACGCAGAGGAGAAAAAATAACTAAACAACCTAGAATACGATTATCAACCATCCACGCTGCAAAAGGTGGTGAAGCAGATAATGTGGTGTTATTAACAGACATAACAACGAGAGTTTATAAAAACTACCAACAAAATCCGGATGATGAGAATCGGGTATTTTATGTAGGAGTTACCCGAACAAAAGAGAACTTGTTTCTAATTGAACCGCAAACAACACGCTGCTATCAATTATAAAAAGTTCTTTACTTTCGTATTAAAAGTAAAGGATAATAACCGTATATGTTTAAACCAGAAAGGAGAATATTATGAACATATTTTATTTTGACGATTGTCCAATTAAATGTGCAAAAGCACAACCTGACAAGATGCTAGTAAAGATGCCATTAGAAACTGCACAAATGTTATGTACAGCGCACCGAGTACTGGATGGAGATAACGAGTGGGCAGAGGAAGAAGGTTTGTACAAAACAGCTTACAAGAATCATCCGTCTACTATATGGGCTAGAGAATGTTCAGCAAACTACAGATGGCTATACGAGCATTTCCTTGCTTTAGGTGATGAATACACATATAGATACGATAAGGTTCATGCAAGTGTGAGGAAGCTAGATGTTCCTTTATTTCTACAACCTGATAGTATTAAGTACACTAAAGAAAAAACACCGATAGCACAGTGTATGCCAGACGAGTATAAAAATGAGAACCCTATAACTGCTTATCGTAATTACGTTATAAATGAAAAACATTACGCTAAATGGGAAAAGGGTAGAGATAAACCAAAATGGTGGGAGGAACCATGTCATCAATAAGAAGAAAATTAACCGTAAATGAAAACGACAGCAAGAACACTAGAATGGATCTTGCTACAGCAGGGGTCACTGCTAATTGGAGACCCGATGAATTAGGTCATATGAGTCGTTTCGATAAGATAGCGTCTTTAATGATAGAAGAAGCTAAGAAGTTAGGCAGACCAATAGATGGATTTGAAGTTGGCTGTGGAGAGTGTTGGGCTCTACGAAACATATATAAAGCATATGTTATCAAGAAATCAGATGTGGTAAGGTCGTATTTTGGTTACGATATTGATCCCGCTTGTCTTATGGAAAACCCTTTTTGGTCTAATGCAGGAGGAGAACTTAAAGACTCTACATGGTTTAAAAACTTCAATGGTGAGATAAGAATACAAGACTTGACTGTTAACCCTGTATTTGATTTACCAGACGAAAGCGTAGATTTCTTTTGGTCTACTGAAGTTATTGAACACATGGGAAGACACTTTGTCCCCGCGTGGTTAGATGACGTAGCTAGGGTAATGAGACCCAATGCTTTAGGTTATGTATCTACTCCTAACCATGACGGCTCTAACGATAAGTTGCCAGAAGATCATGTATATGAGTGGGGATTCCAAGAACTTAAAGAAGAACTAGAAAGAAACTTCCACATAGAAGCAGTTACAGGAACGTTCATACAGATACCTAAGCTAAGAAAAGCTGTAAGAGAACAAAAGAACCCAGTAGGGTTTACTTTAGAACAGTTTGACATAATGGAAAAACGTTATGGTAGACAGTTTTTAAGAATGGCTTCTGCTGTTTTCTACCCAGAAGTAGCTAATAATTGTGCTTGGATATTGCGGAAAAAATAATGACAGAGTTTATTACAGAAGAAATAGAGCGTTTCGTTTACTGGCAAGAGGAGCGAGAAAGTATCCGATTTAAAAAGGAGGTTCTTAAAGAACCTCCTCCTTGGACTGATGACACTATTCTTCAAGAGTTTAAATTTTGTAATGTATTTCGTGAAGACGATAGAACTACTAGATGGTTTGTTAAACACATAAGAGATCCGTTACAGGATAAACCAAGCGTTATTATGGCTACGGTTATCTTTCGATGGTTTAATTTAATAAACACAGGCAGAACTCTATTAGAGCATGATTTATTGCTAAACTGGGATAGAAAGAAAGCTATCGAGGAGATTACTAAACAGCCTAAATGGATCACAGGCGCTTACATTATTAAAACACCTAACCGTATGGATAAGGTAACAGGGGTTGCCGAATGTATTTCTCATATGTGGCAAGACCGTAATTACATTACAGACACACTAGGGGAACAGTGGATAAAGAAAGAATCATCCTTAGAGAAAACATGGGATCTTATTTTGAAGTATCCGTATATGGGTCCATTTATGGCATACGAAGTAGTTACTGACCTAAGTCACACTTATCTATTGCAAAACGCAGAAGATAGATTAACGTGGGCTAATGCTGGTCCCGGAGCGATGCGAGGGCTCAATCGACTAACTGGTCGTGACTTAGAGTTCTGTAAACGCAGTCATGATTGGAATAAAGAGATGAATGACTTATATGAAACAGTTACTGGAAAGTACATGATTTGGTTTAATCGAAAAGACTTACCTTATGAAATGCGTGAAATAGAAGGAGGGCTTTGTGAGTTCGATAAATACTCTAGGATAGTTAAAGGACAAGGAAGAACACGCTCTATTTATAGACATGATAAAGATCTTCCTCTAATAGAAGATGTAACAGAAGGAAAAAGCAGATATGAAAGTAATTTCAGCAACTAATGTAAACGATGCTCTACTAAAAGGCATTGATTTATTTAAAGGTCATAACAACTATAGAGTACAAGAAAGCCGTAACGGAGTTACTTACGAAGCTCTTAGTCCTGTAACAACCGTTTATCAAAAACCGTGGGAAAGAGTTTGTCTTATACCGGAACGAGATGCAAATCCTTTCTTCCATTACATAGAAGGGTTATGGATGTTAAATGGTCAAAATGACCTGAAGACGGTGAAATATTACGTCAAGACGATGGAAAACTTCTCTGATGATGGAGACATATTATGGGGAGCCTATGGTTGGCGGTGGCGAAGTTATTTCCAACAAGATCAATTAGATCTTATTGTAGCTATGCTGAAAGAAAACCCCGACGATAGACGAGCAGTGTTACAAATGTGGGACGTAAAAGAAGATTTAGGTCGTAAAGGCAAAGATGTCCCTTGTAACACCCATGTGTATTTCAAAATACGAGACGATGCATTAGATATGACGGTTTGTTGTCGATCTAATGATATGGTTTGGGGAGTATACGGAGCTAATGCTGTACATATGTCTATGTTACAAGAATATATAGCATCGATGATAGGGGTTGATATGGGAGTTTATCGACAGATTAGTGATAGTTTTCATGTTTACCAAAATAAATTATGGGATAAATTAAAACACTTAACTATCGACCCTTTCTATACAAGTGTTAATAGAAACTTATATGATACAGAAGATCTTTATTACCCCTTGATAACTAATACAGAAACGTTTGATGAGGAGTTAAAAGATTTTATGGATTTCCCACACAGAAACATAACTATTTCTAATGGATGGGATAACTTTGCATTTAAAAGTATTGCTCATCCTATGGTCTGTGCTTACTGGGCGCATAAGAAAAAAGATTACGATAAAGCGTTAGCAGAGGCTCAATATATTGTGCCTTTAGATTGGAAGAAAGCCTGTACCGATTGGCTTTTAAAAAGAAAAGAAAATTTTGAAAATAAAGGAGAAAGGCATGACTAAGTGGGAAAATATGAAGAACATAGCACAAGAAGATGTAAACACTTTAAAAAGAGCCGAGGAGTCTTACGGTGATTCGTGGAAACGTCGTGGCGGTGTAGGTGCTTTTATGATGTTAGCACGCAAATTCGATCGCATTGAAAATCAATCAGAAGCACATAACTGGGATATTTTTGAGGCGGGAGATGTTTATGCAGGAGAGGAGGGTCTCTTAGACGATATTAGAGATTTACGCAGATATTTAATTCTGGTAGAGAATCAATTAGTTTATGGCGACGATGGTCCAAGAGATTTAATTATAGATAACGAAGAAGAAGGAGAATAATATGGGTTTTTGGAAAACATTAACAGGACTTTTTAGCACTACTGAAGCACCAAAAGTACTTGCAAAGAAAAAAGTCAAGAGTAAAAACGTTTTAGATAAAGCGATGAAAGAAGCAGAAGTCGAACTAGATAAGTTTGAACCTAAAAGGGCTAGGACTAAAAAAGGTCGATATGTGAAAGATAATAAATCTACTTCAAATATAAACGAAGCATGGGTTGGTGGCAAAGCACCAAAAAAGAAAGCTAAGAAAAAAGTAGTTAAAATAAAGAAAAAATAATGCAACACCCCATTTTTGCTCCAGAGAGTAGTTGGTCTATCCCTGCAGTTTTTCCAACTTTCGACGAAAGGGAAACTATAGCTATTGATTTAGAAACCTATGATCCACATCTTATGACGTGCGGTCCCGGATGGGCGACTAATCGTGGCTATATTGTAGGTATAGGCATAGCTACAAAAGATTGGAAA
>JGI24005J15628_10001515_pt1 | contig 12358 bp, 12 predicted proteins | sample LinPmetageLP40_FD_15628 | JGI IMG/M metagenome (IMG submission 15628)
AAAAATCAAATATTTCATCCTTAACAGTATCAGCGCTAGTTATAAGTTCTTCTAGTTCTTCATCTGCAATCTTTAATGAGGTACTACCATCATGAGGATTTTCAAATTCGTCTAAACTTTTTTCGGCTTCTGATTTTGGAGGATCTTTTGGTTTCGGTTGTTGATATCCCTCAGATACTGAAAGGCGTTCGCTTCCGCTTCCGCTAATCCCTCTAAAATCATCTGATCTAATCGACCTTTTGGCAGCTTCTTTAAAATATCTAATTGCTTCTTTTTTATTGCCATCTTTGTATATTCTTGCAGCTTCTGATAATTCATCAGAAAGCTCTCCTTTCATTTTAGCTAATTTAATTATTTTTTCTAGTGTTATAGCAGTTTCATCAAATAATTTCTTATTGTATTCATTATTTAACTTATTCTTGCCACCTTTTTGTATTGCCTCATCATTTTTAACTAAATAACCAGCAATAGACTTATCGTTTTTTAATGATTTGATACCTTTATCTAATACCGCAGCTCGTTCATTAATTAAAAATTCTTTAACAACTTGCTCACCAAATAAATCCTCTGTTTTAGAAATTGTTTGACCAGCATTTAATAAATCATTAATGGCTTGTTCTAATTGTACTTCATTGGCGTATTTATTTTTTGATAAATACTCTAAAGCATTAACGTGTAAATCAGGATCTTCTATCAGCTTACCTACTGCCGCTGCAACTTTATCATTTATTTTACTGTTAAGAAAAAACTGCCAGGCTATTGGATCTAGTTTTGCTAAATTATTTGCAACATTCCATGTGCTGCTTGATGGTGCAATCTCTAAAGCATAAGCAGTAGAAGCTGATCCGTATTGCCTTACAACTTTTGCAAGATCAGTTGCTTCAGCTGTATTGTTCATAACATTGACAACTGCTGCTTTTACAAATAAATCTTCTCTATTATATCCATCAGTCTCTCGATAAACACTAGCTCTTAATTCAACTTTTTGACCATCTTTCTGTGCTTTAATCCTTTTAGCTAATCCTAATCTTTGATGACCATCAGCTATAAATTTTTTACCATCAGCTCTTTCCCAAACTAAAACAACATTAGAAGCATCTTGATTCCATTTTGTTATGTGCCTTGCAATTTTTTGGAAACTCCAAATTGATCTTGTGTTGGATCTTGTTTGAATTGAAAAGTACCAGCATCAACTTCAATATCGTCTGGATCTAAAACTTCAAACTTACTTGGATTAGCATTTTCTGGATTTATTTCATGGATTGTTTCATCCATAATAATGTCATCGTGATCGTTTAATAATTTTTGATTGGCTTTGTTAGCTCTGTCAATATGTTCTAACTGAGCACTAGGAGTATCTGGAAAAGGATTATTATCATTAATAATAGACTCACCTTTTAAAATTTGCTCAACTGTATTTGTTGTAGATCCTTTATTAGCTTGTGGTATTACTTCTAATAATTCGCCAAGATCTTTTGATGACAAACCACTCATACTAGAATTTATAAAATCATATAATGTTTCTAAATCCATAATACCAGATCTAATATTTCGATCTAATTCTTTGCCTATTTCTTGCAATCTTGCATTTTTTGTACTTCTAAAAAGATTGGAATAAACTTTAGCTGTACTTTTTACAACACCTCCAATACCANCGACACCAACACCAGCTCCAATACCAGTCAATGCAATAACTTTTAAAGCATCTCCCCAATTATATTCTGAACCTAATCTTTTGTTATAAGAAACAACTTGAGTTTGAATACCTACTTCAGTAGCGGTTGCTAAAACAAATTCATTAAAAGCCATTTTAGCAATGTTTCCCCAGGTTTTAAAATTTCCACCCATTGCAATAGATGCTGGATATTGTGCTAAAATTAATGGATCTTTATGGACACCTTTTAGAGTACCCATCATATTGGCTACTGTAGAACCACTATCTGCATATTCAGTTTCAAATTGTAATTGTGCTTCAAGATCTTTAAGTTTTTGTTTTGTTAAATTTTCATAATAACTATATGGCTGAAAAGATTTTCCTGGATTTTTTTTTCTCCATTCTTGTTTTTGATTTTCAATAAAAGCAATTTTAGCATCTAAATGTTCTCTCGATACAATGCTACCTTGAAAAACTTCTGAACCTTCTGCATCTCCTAATACTCTTTGTTGAGTTTCAGACAAAAATGTAGTTCCATAATAATGATCGTCAACCTCTGGAATAGAATCTTGTAAACCAGATACTTCTTGACCAGAAGCATGATAAAATTCTTGATTAGATTTTTCTAAATCATGACCTATGTTTGTTAATTCAGATACAGAATTTCTAAATCCAGTTATTATTTTTTCTTGTGTATCTGAAATAGGAATAAAGCCTAATACTTTTCTATATTCAAAGGGTGCTGCTAAAGCTGTTTGATTTCCAAAAGCATTAAAAGATCTTGTTTTTTTATCAGTAAAAAAATCTTTTTTACCTTTGTTTGATAATTCAAATTTAGCCATTTAATAATTCTGCTTCCTTTTTCCTTCTTGTTGAAAACGCATCTCCAAAATTATTTAATTCTTCATATACTTTTTGCCAATCACCTTGAGCTGCATAATTAATAAAAGTTGGAGTCCTAGAATATGATCCATATTGAAAACCTACAGACGCTAATACTGTTTGTTGAGCACTTGTCAATTCTTCAAATTTTACAACTGGATTTAGATTATTAAATTGTGCAATCAAATTTTTGGAATAATATTTTTTACTGCAAATATCTATTTCTAAAACTTCTTGATCTGTCAAAATTAATTGATGTGCAGCATCACTTGCATTTTCACCAGATATACCAAAAAATTGTTCTAATTTTTTAATAATACTTTCTGGTATTTCAATAGATCTGCAAAACTCTACATCTTTTTCTTTTAAATCAAAACCAGTTGCAATTGTTACTCCTGAGTTTGGGGTAGGTTGATAGCCTTGCGTTATGCCTTTGCCTTCACATTCACTAATAAAATCCCATTGGATTGTGTTCATTGTAGCTCCTATTATTAAGAGCAGTCTGCTAATAAACAGACTGCTTAATGTTTACTTATTATTTGTAATCGTCTGGTAATTCAAACTCTGAGATTCCATATCTTTTTCCTAAGAGTTCTTTCAGATGCAACCAGATAGTTTTTTCAAAATCTAAGTCTCTATTTTTATCTTGGTCTACAACTGCATATTCAACAAAAGCTCCACATTCGATTATTTCAATCGTAAATTTCTTTTGTTCAATTACATTTGTTCCAAGTAATTTTTCTATAATAGCCATCATTATTTCCTTTCTGACACCATTATATCATTTTGGAAATTTTGATTTTTTAATTTTGACTGTTTTTAGTATTTTTTAAAAATATTATTATTACTTATCAATGCTTATTTTTTTTTAAAAAAAAAACTTGACAAGGTTTTTTCTTGTTTGCATTAATCTGTCTGCATTGGGAAAAGTCTTGGATAGATCCCTTTTAAGTCAAACAAAACATCGTTGCCTTTTTCGTCTGTATATCTTTTAGTACCTGGTTCATTTGGATTACCAAAATGTATATAATAAACTCCGTTAGCTTCTTCATAATTTGAAAAATAAATACTTTCTTTATCTTCAAATAATTCAGTCCAAGCAATTGCTTGACCATCTATATGAGCAAAAGGTACTTTAGAAAAATCTGCAAAAAATTCATCATCAGATGTTTCTAAATTGCCAGGCATATCTACTCTTTGTCTAATAACAAAAGTACCTTCATCAAATAATGTTTCATCCATATTATCTTCTAACATATCCATTAAATCCTCTGCATCTTTAAAATTTTCTATGGTATCTGGAATGATAATCCAATTGCCATCACCTTGCTCAATCATACCTCCGAAAAATTCATTTCCTCTACGAACTCTACCAGATGCTTCTTGTATAGACTCAGTATATAATTCTAATAAATCAGAGTCTGGCTGAAAAGTTGCATCAGCTCCGTACTGAGCTGGATTGTCTATTATTTCAGTTTTAAATCTTGAATTTAATAGTTTGTTATAAAAAATATAATCAGCTGTTTGTAATACTTGCTCTTTGACACCATTCATTTGATTGTCATTAAATGCTGTATTAAAATATTGATTTTTATATTCTAATTTCCATTTATCAGGAACTTGATCTATAATTTGTTTATTAGTGTTATCTTGATAACTTACATATCCTTTAATTGCACTTTCAATACTCCTGGAAATATTGCCATCATTTGCAGCTATAAGCATACCAATATGAGCCAACCCCTCATTCCCTTTACCACTTAAATTTTTAAAATTATTTAAAGCTGAAACAGTATCTGTACCAGCTAAACTTCCCATGTTAGTTAAAAAATTTAATACTTCGTCATAGTTAGCTGTTTTTAATTTTTCATCAATTGCAAGTATTTGATTCTTTGTAAAATATTGCTTATCCATATCCATGCGATTAGCATTGTTAGTTACAACTTCTATGTAGCTGCCATTGCCTGTTCCTTGTGCATCAAATGCGAATTGTTCTGGATTAGAAAAAAAGTCAACATCTGGTATTGGTGGATTTCCTAAATCTGTTTGTAGTTGATTATTATTATCAATTGAGTCAGTTCGCATTTTAGTTATTAAATCTGTAACTTTATCTCTTGCTTTTATTAGAGAATTATTAACTTCACTTGTGCCTTCACTTTTTTTAATTTCATCATTTATAGAATTTAAAATTTTTTGACCTTCAGCAATAGTTCCATTTTTTACTGTTTCAACAAATGTATAGGCATACATAGCATCTTCTAAATCAGTTATTGTCTTTTCATATTTAGGTGCTTTGCCATTAGCTATTCTTTTCCGGTCGAGCTCTGCTAATTTTTGTGCATTTGATGTCAGCACATCTAAATCAGGAGATACATATAATTCTAAAGACTCTATATCTGTTTTAACTTCATCTTCTATCATATCACCTTGCGTTGTAAGATTTGTTATTGCTTCTTTTTGATTTTTGTTGAGAGCTACTATTGCAGAATTTTTAATTGTACTTAAATCTTCAGGATTAATTAATTTATTAAATTCACCAGAATTGATTGCTTCTAAAACTTTTTGTGGATTTGAACTTAGTTGATTTTTTAATTCAGTCTTATATGCAATTTCATGATATTTATATATTAGTGCATCTCTATTGTTTCCAGACAAAATTCCAAGTTCTATTCCTTTATCAATTTCAACTGCAATATTGTTAAAACCTTTTTCTTTTGTTGCAGCATTTATACCATTTACATATTCATTTGTGTGATTATTAATATTTTGAGCAATAGTTGATTTTCCTTTATCAATGTTGTTTTGATATACTTGTGATTGAACATCAATAAAATTACTTGAGTAAGCATTTGTATATTTATCTTTAAAAGCTCTCTTTACAACATCATCATCTATTGTAGATAAAACTTGATTGTAATAATTATCAGATTGAAATTTAAAATTATTTAAAGCATTAGTATCACCTTGAGCCATAGCATCAGCTTTTAGTAAATTAAAACCTTTATTATTCTTATCACCTATTAAAAAATTTTCATATTTTTCAGATAAAATGTTTTCTCTCTCAATAGCTTTTTGCTGTGCATAAAATTTTACAGACATATCTAATCCAGTTTTGCCTAGTGTTGCTAAAGCATTAGCTGGAGCTGCGGCTGCTTCTTGCAATCCTCCAGGTACATTTAACTGACCAGCTCCAGATCCTCCAGCCAGTCCACTTTGAGATTTATAAGTTGGTATTTGTGCCATTATGTAACTCCATATTTGTTAATCATTCCTATTTGAGCTCCAGTACCAAGTAAAGTTGTACCAGCTTTGTAATAAGAAGCTGTTCTATTTTGTCGAGCTCTAAAAGTATTTGCATCAATTTGTAATCTTGCATTTATTGCTGACTCTTTAAATTCACCAGATTGTATTTTTGCATTGTGCATAATGCTTTCTTTCTCAATTTCTGCTTCTACAAAAGCATCTTTCATTACTTGTATTGGAGTTCCTTCATCTAATCTCACACCAGATACAGCATAATTTGCTTCTGTGGATGCTAAAGAAGTTTGAAAGTTTTTTTCAAATCGTGATACCTGATATTCACCTTTTGCAATTGATTGTTCTGCATTTTGTTCGCTTACTTTAGCATTACGACTCATAATACTATTTTCGTATTCTGCCGCTGAACTTGCTGCATTAGCGGCTTGTATTGTACCAACAGTTGTTAATGCTGCACTTGCAACTAAAAATGGAGTTACACCCATTATCTCACCCTCGCATATCTAACATGATCTTGATTTAAAATGTATTTTTTCATTGTTCCTTCTTCTTCTAATCCTAGCCATTTTGCAAATCGATGTCCTAATACAAAATCTTTTTTGACAGCTGTTTGCAATCTAACAACTTTATTTATTTCACATAATTGTTCTGTTTTTTTTTTAATAATGTACGCAGCTTCTAATTTAAAATTCCAAATATCCTTTGATGCCATAACCCAACCTTCAAAAACACCATCCCATAATGGTGTAATACCACCGCTAACTATAATATTTTGCTTATAGGTTGCAGTAAAACTCATATTTTCTTCTTCTAAATATACAAAACTTTCTCTTAAATTTTTATCAAACTGAACTTTAGGATCGTTCATAATATTGTTAGATAAAATTTGTGCGTGTTCTTTTTTAAAAGGTATTAATTCTAATTTACCCTTCATTAGTTGTGACTCTGGGATAAATACCAATTACGTTTGTCGGTAAAGGTTGTGACTGCCTAATAAAAATATGACCATCAGTATCAAAGTCACCTCTAAATTCTATTCTTTTATCTCCGCTAAATTCTAAAGTAGCTACATCCATTGTGTCTGATGTAGTTCTAAATGGAATGATTTCCATATCTGATAAATTTGAACCTACTTCTAAACCAACTGATCTAAATAATCTTAATGTTATCTCATGTATTCTTTTAATTCGAGATTGTGCAACTCCTTGTTGAGCTCCAGCTTCAATACGCATAGTTTGTAAAATACTTTCATACCCTAAACCTATTTGTATTGTATTGGCAGATCTATCTAATGTTATAGATCCTGAACTTACTTGTTTGTTACTGTGAGTAGATCCATCTGCAAGAATAGTAACTTGCTCACCCTCTAAATGATCTAATCCTGTTATTATAGTAGTGGGTGTTGTATCAGAATAACTTAACCCAGAGTCTACAAAAAAAGCATTATCAATAGTTTCCCCATAATCATAGCTTGTTAAATATTCAACATATCTTCTAGTAGCTCCATTTATAGTTCTTTTAACAACAATGTATAAATCATCTTCATCACTATCACCTGGAATTGTTGCTATGTTTTCTACGTTTGCATTTATAAAAATGTTATCTGTTTGTTCTGATGTTGGAGCTGAAGTCAATTCCAATATATTTTTTAAATCACTTGTTGTGCTTAATTTAAATTCATTTTGATTTATTCTTTTTACATAAAATTTTGTATTTTCTGATAAACCACCAATTGCAGTTCCAGATGTATCGTAATAAATTTCATCATTGTTTTCAAATCCATGAGATAAAGAAAAAATAGTGTTATTAGCAATATTGACACCTTGATATAAATATTGAGTTGTATCAGAACTTGGAGCTGAAGTTAATGATACAGCAGTTCCAGCTGTAGCATTGGCGGCAGATATAGCTAATTTTATTGTATTTGAATTAGTGGCAATTGCGTAATAAGGAATACCATTACTTAATCCTCCAATTGTGTTTGATAAAGCATAATAATAAACGACATCACCAGTTGAAAGACCATGACTAGATTTTGTTATTGTATTATTTGCTGTCGATACATTAGTGGCATTGCTTGTAAACTCTATTGCCTGGACAATAATATTTTTTGATGAATCTAATTTTCCACTAATTTGATGTTCATGCCAACCAACAACCTCTTCATTTCTTTGATAAGTTAATCCAATTAATGCTCCGTCAGTTCTCGTGCACCATAAAATACTATCTGGTTCTTGTTGATAGACCATTTCTGTTATGCCACTTTTTGTAATATCTTCTGACAATATTGTCATATCTGGAGCTACATAAGTGTCAAAGTCATAAGCGTATGCCATTTCTCTTAATTTTCTTTTAGCTCTTTGTAAAAACATTGTGACATTAGCAATTTGAACTGCGTCTACATTTGCAGATCCATAACTTGTTTGTTTTTGTATTTGAACATTTGTAGGAGTTAATGGTGAAGTTGTGCCAGATGCACTTACAACAAACTCACCTCCAATTGTTCCAGCTATTAAAGATCTTTGTGCTGATAAATATCTAATGGCATTTACTTTATTACTAGCAATTGTATAAACCATTGCGTCTGAATCATTAGATCCAGTTGTAAAATTTGAATAATCTGATGTTTTAGAAAACCATAATGATTGTGGGTTATCATTTGTTCCAGCAAATACTAATCTTTGTTCAAAGAAAGTTACAGAACTGGGATATTTATTTGTAGTTGTATTTAAAGCTGGTGATACAGATCCTGATAATGACGGAGCTGCGACTGTCCAAGAAGTATGTCCAGATCTAGTCAAAGTTCTTATAGCATGACTAGGATGAACTAGGTACATAAGATCTGCGGATTGTGCAAATTTAATATTTGGTAAGTCAGCTGTTTGATATGGAGATGCAACTTCGTAAATTTTATTTGCAGCTCCAGCTGATCCATAAGTTGTAAATGCTGAAGAATTGATAGCAACACCATCAACATTTTTTAATGAAAATGTATTAGTTGTTGAGTCTGCAACAATAAAAGTTTTATTATTAACTTCTGTCATTCCAACGACAGCTGTAATAATAACATGATCTCCATTTGTATAACCATGAGAATTTGCAGTTACAACCGCTGGATTAGCTTTTGTAATTGCAGAAATAGTTTTATCGGCTTCTGTAATAATACCTTTGTCTTTGTAAAACCTTATATATTCATTTCCAAACTCCATGACATACGTTTGAGTTGTTGAAAATTCAAATGGAATTAATCTAACTTTATTTGCACTTGATTTAGTTTCATGAATAAATCTTGTTCCTGGTCTACGACTAGCTCCACCATGCGGTTGTATTGTAAAATTTTTAAGTTGTTTGCATCCATTATAATATTTACCTAAATCTGTTCTTCCATCAAGTCTTGGTGACAGTTTACCAGCTGTAAAATTTGTAAATGCAAAAGTTTGTTTTACCATTAATATCTCGAATTTATATAAGAGCTGCTATCTAAATAATCAGCACTTCCCTCTGAAGCATCAGTATGTCTTGCAATAGATAATTTATCTCTGTACTCAGCCTTTAAGGTATTAGCTAAAGGATTACTGTTGGTGATTGCATATGCAAGTTCAGCTGCAAGTCTTGTTGAAATTGTTTCAATTAATAAAGTATCATACTCATTAGGATCATTAATCCTACCAACATATAAAAGATAAATAGTATCCTCATTNGTTAAAATCTTTCTTCCTTCTACTTTAAATGTTTGTCCACCATTAAGATCTGATGAAGATCCATCTGATGAACTACCAATTTTTATAACTCTTATACAATCACTTGGTAGTGTGTATTGATAAATATATTCGTGCGTTGGTTTATCTGTCTCAACTGCTAATTGCACTCTCTTAATTAAACAATTCCATAAGTGTTCTCTAAAAACACTATCTCTTACAGAATTATATCTTTGATTACATAGCCTGGCATTTTTACTATCTTCAGTTAATGAAGTTATATTATTAGCACCAAGCATATTTAACCCAGAGTTACATATTTCAATTACTGAGCTCATTTTATCCTACTAATGTTTTCTTTGCTGTTTTTGCAGATCTTGTAAAGTTTGCTTTAGTAGGAGCTCCAGCACTTCCAGGCTTTCTCATTTTTTCACCACTACCAGCAGCAATACGTTTGCGTTTGGCGTGAATATTTGCGTATAGTCCAGGTTTTGCCATTGATTTCTCCTAAATTTATAATGAAGCCAGGGGAGAACCCCCTGGCATATTTATTACTTGTTAGTATGCGTAGTGAACCCATAAATGGATTGAACCAGTTATAGTTGCACCGCCAGTTGTAATAACTAAATCAGTAGTTGAAGAAGTTATTTTGTAACCTAATCCAGTTACTGGTGTTTGTGCTGCTCCAGCGGAGCTACCAGCTAACATGGATTGTGATTGTCCAGCGACATTCCAAGTTCCTACTGCTGCCATATAACGATCATCGTCAGAAGCGTCTCCAACTTTTAAAGTTGATGATCCGCCTAAAGCATCACACTTTAAGATTACATTGTGCACAGTTGCACCGATTGGTAATCTTGCGATCGTGATGTCTGATCCTGATGCTAAACTAGCAGCTTCGTAAGTATCATAATGAACATGAAGCGAACCAGTATTACTAGCTGCATCAACCATTACACTAGGAGTTGCATCTAAGTTTGTGATATTTACACTTTTTACACTTGCCATTTTTTATTTTCTCCTATTATTCGTCACAAGCTATTTCAATAACCTTAGACTCTTCCATTCTTACTGCACCAATTGACATACAGTAGTAAACTTGAGTTGAATAAGATTTATCTGCTCGTTCTGTTATTTTTGCTGTTACGTCTTTACCAACTGCAAGTTTAATTGCATCTTCAGTAAATGCGTAGCAAAGTCTGTCATCAGTATTAGTTGCATCGAGTGACAATCTATTTGACATGATGAACTCAAATCCAAGAAAACTATTAAGTGTTCCTTGAGCTAAAGCCTTGACTGTATTAAAGTCAGAGCTCTTTACCTCAGTTGTAGCTAATAGATCTGTGACTTGTTTTGCTCCATAAACAAAATATCTTTTTAGAGATGGATCAACATCTGCTAAGTCCAATAATTCTTTTGCTTTTAGTAGCTTTGTTACAGTTAGTCCGTCTGATTGTGATGAGCTAAATGGTTTATTACCAGCTGGTAGTGCTGTAGCGGTTGCTCCAGTTACACCTGTTTGAGCTGATCCACCTAGTGCTGAAATAATCACATCATCCATACTTCTACCCATAGCAGCTGCGGCTGCTTTTGAATAAGAAGATGTTGGATCGATTAACATTCTGATTTTATCTTGATCGTCAATAAGATCAGCCCACTCGTAATCCGCTAAAGATACTCTTCTTCTATCGTGTGGAGTATCTATTTGGGGGGTTGATCCGTGCCTTGATGTACGAACTTGAGCAGAACTAGAACCGATTTGTTCAAAAAATGCGTTTTTTCCAGTTATACTCTCAACATCACAAGCAGATCTTAGTCTTGAACCCATTTGCTGAGAAAGCATAGAAACATTGTTCTTATACTGTTCAACAAATGCAGTTGTTATTTGATTTGACATTTTAATGTCCTCCTTGTTGTTAGTTGTTATGTTAAAAAGATGGAAAAATTATCCCTGAATGGGGTTTGTCCTACATTTTACACCTGGTCGGTGATGGTCTTTCCCATGGTCGCACAGAGTCTTAAAAGATTATTCTGCTATTCCCCAAACTGTATTTTATACAGTTGAGCAACCTCTTGTACTGCCATCTCATGATTTGGATGGTTTTTATTTGTATAGGCTTCACTAGATTGTAATTTTGCAATCTCTCTTTGTGCATCAGCTGGTGATACGCCTACATTAGTTTCTTTAGTTAATTGATCTTCGCTAAAATTTTTGCCAAGAGCTACTAAAGATTTTATAAACTCAGGATGGTTTCCTAATTGTGTTCCATCATTTAATGTTAAAGAAGCCATGCCTTCTGCAAAATGCGTTTTAAAAACATTGTCAGCTAAAGCTAAATTATTATCATAACTTAAACCCCATTCTTTTCTCAAAGCTGTTTCTTGTTCAGCCATGTTAGCTTGTGCCATTGTTTCAACTGAGCCATTTGCATCAGTTTGCATTTGATTGTAATATTCTAAAACTGCATTAGCCTGGTTGTTTGTTAAACCATTTTTATGTGCAATCTCTGTAAAATTACTAATGACTTGTTTATTTTCTTCAGGTATTTCAAAACTAAATTGATAAGCATCAGCTTTTTCTGGTCTACCTAATTTATTGTAAACTTGCATCCAGTCATCCTCGGTAGCGTGTTTACCTGGTAGTGCTATCTTATCCGCACCCACCATTTTATTTGCGTGTAAATAACTTTTTGCTAAATCACCAGCATTTGTAAAACTTTTTAATGATGGTTCATTTCTTATATCTTCTGGTAGTGTATCTGTAAAAGTATCTGTAACAGATTGCTGAGTATCAGCAGTTGTCTGATCTTCACTCATTATTTATTTGCTCCTTTTGTTGTAGTATGTTTTGTATGAACAAAACCAC
>JGI24005J15628_10001516_pt1 | contig 12357 bp, 6 predicted proteins | sample LinPmetageLP40_FD_15628 | JGI IMG/M metagenome (IMG submission 15628)
TTTTCGTGTTCAACAAACTTAATTTCAAACAAACCCTTCGAGAGTGGGAAGTAAATCAAATCACCTTCTCGGGGTTTTGGAATTGATGCCTCGTTTACTGTAACGACTTGTTCAAATCGTTTCTTGGCAAAGACAAGACTTACACTGTCTCGTATCTCAAGTCCAAACTTAGAAACAAAGTCGCCGTCTCCTTCAAATCCATCTGCACTCTCAATATACATTTCGAGCGAGTACCCATCATCAAATTTTGACTGAGTGTCTTCACCAAAAAGTTTATCTTCGTTCATCAGAGTTCGGGGTATATACACCATATCCTCACCGTGCATTTTAATTGCTTCCACGGTGAGATCTTCAATGAGTCTTTGCTCACTCCCGATGTTTCGTCTGAAATAAGAATTTTTTGCCATTTTATCCTACCATAAAATTCGGTGGTAACTCGTACTTGAGTTGAACTTCTTCTTCTATCTTTGTAATTTCTTCTTGTCCCTGAGAGTATAACTCTGCACCATTGTATGAAAGACCACCGGGAAGTGTGATGTTCTGGAACTTGGATAAGTTCATTCCCCACTGTCTTTTGATCAGTGATGTAATATACTCTTTCAAAAGTCTATCATTATAGATTTCTGTGTATGTGTCTGGATCTAGAATAGAGTATGCTTCGATTACAACGAAGTCATCAACAGTAAATTGCTCCGACCAGTCAGTGTCGATCAGTAGTTTATTTGTTACTCTAGAAAATCGAACTGCCTTTTCCGGATCTAGCATCTGTTGAATAAGTGCAAGGTGTCTTTTTGTAATATCATATTGTGCAAGATTACCCATACCAGTACGCACTCCGTAGAAATCATTGAGCGCCATTTGATACCGAACATCAAACATGTTCACGCTGTTGTTTCCTTGTTCGAAGATTCTTGTTACAGAGATAACAGATGGATCAACACCTTCCATATTAATATATTCATTTGTGATATCTTCTGCTGTCAATTGATACTTATAGAATTGTTTTTGCACACCATCAAAATGGTATTCTGCAAAGAATTGAAGTGCATCGTCAAGTCTATCTTCTACCTGTGCATCATCAACATTGATCTCGATCACAGGATCCCCGAGTCTTCTCAGGGCATAGTCCTTCAGTTGTTGTCTCGTTGCTGGTTGTGCCATCTAAAATGCTCCTCTTCTTTTTATATGTATGATTTCTAGTGCATTTTCTAATGGCAGTTCCTTCACCACCTCTTGGTTTTCTAAACTTTTTCGAACATCTATTTTTGTTTACCAAGGAAACGTCGTACCTTCCTGATCCTTTCTGACTCGATTCGGGCCTCGTCATCATAGATCTTTTTGTAATTTTTAAACTCGTTCAATCTCGAAATGAAACGATCCCCATCTTCCCAAGGAATAGGAAGGGGGATTATTGTCGAACCATTACTTTTGTAATGCTCTCGATTTTGGATATAGACTCTGGTTCTTTGATCGTGTGGTGGATCATAGTCCGGTTCTAGTTTTTTAAAAAGTTGAATATCTATTTCTTCATTATTTATTATGACTCTATCTTCGTCTACATTATGAATAAATCTGTTCATGTATTATTCCATCATGGTTTCGTGCTAAATCCATATCCTGTTTGACTAAACGTCTCTGCCGACACGACATTAACAAACGATCCCTTAGAAACAGTAACACTAGTTGTATTTCCTAATTTAATTACCTTTGCATCAATAATTTCTTTACCATTAGAAATTCCAACAATAGAGGATGTTTTACTCTTTGCTGATTCTGTTTCTTCTACATTCAACCTTCTAAATTCTGTTAGATCATTCCACAGGGCCAATACTTCGGATCCTCGGAACAGAACACCTTGACCTTCTGCATTTTGTATGGTGTAAGCAAGTTGAGTTCCATTTGAATTACCTGCGTTGATCGACGTAACCACTTGACCCAACACACTCATATTTTCTGGGTTTGCTACGAAGGAAAACTCTCCTCCGCCTGTTACACCAGTATGTGTAGTACCCACTGCACCGACATATCCAGTCGTTCCACTAAATCCTGCACATCCACCTTCACCTAAGAATAGAGTACAAAATGCATTAGTAGATGAACCCACCGGTCCTGGCATGTTAGTCTGTCCTGTGAGTCTCAAGTATTCTAAGTCGTCGGTATCTGACTGTAGTTCGTTTCTTACAATACTTTGATATGTTGCTGGAGTTACAAGATCTAGTCCTCCAACTCCGTTCGCACCACTGTTTCCTCCGGTGGACTGTACTGCGTAGTGAGCAGCACAAGACATACCTTTTATGAATCCACCAGAAATTTGTGGGTAATTGTAGTCCCCGGTTCCTGTGACATTTTTGAGTAATAGTCTATGTCGTTGTGGATCCCAGTTCGTCACAATTCCTTCGTAGAAATCTCTCTTCAGCAGACCCGGGGAATTTCCGGAACTTACATCAAACAGATTACAGAATCGAGGTCCGTCAGCGTCCATGTAGTATGCAACACCCGGTTGCCATTTATCGTCACCTAGATTTGCAGTGCTTCCATCCGCAGAACCAGTCTGTCCTCTTGCCTGAAGAACTGTACCAAGACAACCACTAATTAGTTCGCTTCCTGAAGTTACACCGATAACCAATTCGTCCATGTAACCAGACCATCTCTTAGTTCGATCATCAGACTGACCAGGATTAAATACTGCCCCGAGAGAGAATGGTGCAGAGTTTAACTTTATACCTCCGCCGTCTGTAGATTGATTTTGTGTTCTTATTCCGTTTACAAACGAAGTGACAGTTGCTCCTGCTCCACTTGTAGCATATGCAACTGCGATATGATGCCACTTTTGTCTGGGAATAAGAATACCACTAGTTGGTCCTGTGGATGCAGTGGTTAATGTAGTTACAGTTATTGAGTTGTTTAATCCTTGTGTACCAGTGTCTGCCGCATCGCTCCAGTGGAATTTAACAACATCTCCTTCTGATTTTAGAGCAAAAGAGTCTCCGCTTCCTCCGGTGACACCACCAAGTGGACCGGATGCTCCACTCTCAGGTCCAGTAAATCCATCAGTGTCAAGTTTACCTACGATTACGGAATCCAATCCCGAGAAAGTTGGGAAATACAACCATGCACTCAATAGGAAGTTGTCTCCTGTGACTGCACCACCTCTAGTTGGAAGAATTATAGATCCATATTGGAAAGATATAGATCTTTCGTGACAACCCGCAGTTAGTCCCTGCCAGTTACCACGAAATGGGGTTTGGTAAATTGGAGTAGGGGATTCTGGTTGAATAAAAGCAGCAGTTGCTGGAGTTTCTGACCTAGTATGCGCCCGAACTTTGTCTATTTCGACTCTCTCACCTGCTGCATAATCACCACATCCAATGATCGGTCTGTAATACCAACCGTCTTCTGCCGTTCCACCGGCGGATGCTCTTCTTTGGGTGGGAATACGTTGAGTTGCCCGAGGGTCTGTTCCGGTGACTGTTATATTATTATTTAATTTGTCAAATAACTCTTGATCCATAGTGAAAACATCATACGCCGCCTTTGATCTATAGCGTGATGTGTTTGCGTCGGCATCTAAAATATCTACAATTATGCCGTTTTTGTCTAAAACTATGGTCTTTTTTGTGTTATTTGTTACTGACATATAGTTACCTTAGTTTACACCTGATGATGGGTTAATATGCGATGAAGAATCAACTGTCCAACTATCACCACTATTTGGAACAACCTCACCAGATTCGAGTTCTGTTATACCTACTTTATTTATGAATGAACCCAACTTGACAGAACCGTGTGCCACACTCATCCCTGCATAGATGGTAGGAGTTGTGGTTATAGTGATAGTATTGTTACTGCCAGGAGTCAATGTTCTAGAGATAACGGAGATAGCATTTTCACAATTTACAATAGAGTCTTGTATTGAGAAGAAATTATATTCTGAATTATCTCTTGCATAAGAAAAGTTTGCTTGAATGTTTGAATTCTGTTTTGCATAGTATCCACCACTGGTTCTAATACAGGCAGTGTTCTTTGCATTGATGTTACTATTTGCTCTTGAGTAAAAACCAGCACCTGAACAACTTCTTACAAAAGTATAATCTGCATCAATAGATGAGTTCTCCATAGCGTAAGCACCAACATTTCTCATAAGAGTTATAAATGATCTTTCTGAGTTGACTGATGAGTTATTGTATGCCATTATACCGATTCCATATGGATGATCGATAAATGTATATGTCGTGTCCTCTGGTGGGTCTGGTGGATCTGAGTCGCATTGTTCTACACACAGGCCCGCGAATTCGGTGTCGCCGGGACATGGACAAAGATTTGCTCTTGGTCCGCCAGGTGGACAGAAATCACACTCTAATTTTTGACCGGGAAGTCCATCACAATCTGTTCCAATTCCTATGCATGAAGACGGATTATCGCAGAAACATGGTAGTCCACCTATCCCGCCGTTGACATCGCAGCAACACGAATCTCCATTATTACAACTTGCATTTCCCCCACTGTCTACGCAGTTGGTATTACAACAAGGGTCGCCGCTGCAATCTGCATCTTGGCATCTATCTCCACAAGTACATGGAATGACTCCATCTCCATAACATGTTGGATTACACTCGTCAAAGATCGGTGAGTTGCCATCACAGCAAGTAGGTCCTTCTACACAACACTCGCCATCAGAGGGTCCGCAATTACATCCATCGCAGGGGTTGCAGGAGTTGCACTCTGACGGTGTGTCGGGGCAACCAAGTTCACACGATTGTTGACAAGTTAAGGAGTCACAATTACACGCCGCGAACTGATCATCGTTTTGACAAAACTCGGGAGAGTTGAATTCACCCGAGCAGATAGTCCCGTTGGCGCAATTTTTGCCTAAGGTCTCCTCGTTGTAACAACAACACTTATTGAACGCCGGACACGGGAACGTGTCGTCGTTGAAAGATTGTTCTCCGCCCGATTCCTCACCACCAGTAGAATTAAATTCATCCCAAGGTGATGTATTAGAGAAGAATCCTGGCGGATAACAAACACCCCCACTAATATCTTCCTCAGTAGTACCACATGCTTGATTTGGTATATACTCTCTGGGTGTTACTGCTTCTGGTAAAACTCCATTACCGACTGACATAGAACCAGCACCATCGACAAAAATAATACCGTAAGGGGGAACTTCATTAGTTAACTCATCTCTCAGCGGTAGATTTTCTCCACTAGAGGGAGGAAACATTGCTTTAAGATAAACTTGATTTCCGGTGTTCAATGGGTAGTAATTAAATATATCTCTTATAGGATCTCGCATTAAATTGTAAGGATCTTTGAAAGAGTTCCAAACACATGACGTTTTCACAAAACTACCATCTCCAAGTGGAAGCAGTAGAGTTTTTCCTGTATCAAGTTTGGCTACGTCAGAACCAACATTTTTTAGATCAATTACATATTGAGAATATCCAGCAGAAGCAATGAGTGAATTACCTACTTGTAAAGATGAGTTATTGTTTGCAATTGCACCAATGATATCACAACCAGTTAGTGTTGAATTGTTTGAAATTAACGTAGAATTATCTTGTGCAACCAAACCGAAAGAACAATCTGATATTGCTACTCTATTTAATTCTACGAATGAATTGCTGTGCGATACGATACCTGCATACCAACCAGAAAGACCAATGTTACTTGAATCTCTTGATCCAAACAACGCATTTTTATAAACTAAGATTCCCTCACCATTTGAAGATGCTGGGTTTATTTCATTGAAGTGTTTGAATCTAACATCACCTTGTAAAACAATGTCTGCCATACGGTCAAGTGTACTATTATCTGAGACAACCAACCCCTTGATAACATTTGTCCTAGATCCTGTATCTGGTCTCTTAAAGTCAAATACTGTTTTAACAATGGTTGCAGATATCTTGTGATTAGAAATCATCTCAACACCATCAGTTGTATCTATTCCAGAAAGTGATAAACTCCCATACTTTCCAACAGGACTTGCGTCTTCGTAAGTATTCTCCACACTATCGTTAGGATAACTACCAACATAAATATCGTCACCTACGGCAAGATCTCCCCCATCAGTTACTTTAGATTTTCCTAATTTATGAAGGAAGTTTTTTCCACGGGATCTAAAAGTTAGAGTGTTATCTACCGAATTTACATTGATAATCTCAAAACAACCAAGAGTGTTTGTTCGAGAATCTGTATTTCCACCTGTTAGTCCTTCACCATAAGAATATCCCTCTTGACGACCTGAAGGATTGTAAGTATTCGTTGTATTTATTTCATCTCGTAGTAAAATATAATCTCCAACTTCAATACCAGATACACTAGGTGCAACCGGACTACTCGGAAGTGGAACTAAACTTTCTTTGCTTGCTACCTTGATCGTAATTCTATTATCTACCAGAGATCCAACACCAAATCCATTCGTTGTTTTATTTTCAACCGCATCGTACTTATAAGATGTTACCTGCTGTAAGACAAAGGGCAACGATTGCTCACCAATAAGATCTATTCTTTTTTTGTCTTTGTTCCGGACATGAATCGGAGATCCAAAGGTATATGTTCCTCTGGCGCACTGAATTCTACCGTGACCTGATTCTGTAAAAAACATTCGGGAAAAGTCTGCAAATGCTCTGTTTGGGTTATAGTAAGGATTTGTTATACTTCCATCACCAGTATCATCACTCCCGTTAGGAGAACAATGTAATATGGTAAGTTCATCAACCAAGTTTATTGGAAGTTGTCCTTGTGGTATTTTAATTGCACTTTGATCAGCCATTTTGCTTTATATTCTCCTAGAGTTCAGAATCTACAGTAACCCATATTCTACCAGATACGTTGTTTGGTTTTGATGATCCAGGTCTTCCACCGTTTGGATTGTGTCCGGTGCTTAGGTTTTCTACCAGTGTTCCAACAACGCCGGTCTTGGTAATTTGAATGACAAACCCGTCAACCTCTTTATGTAGTATACTTATTCCACGGTTTGGATCTGCTGATGACCAATCACCATATATTTGTCTTGCTACCCAGAAGTTGTTTCTTTTTTCATCCATCTTGATTAGTTCAGAAACATCGCTATCTACTGCAATAACTCCATTTGTGACAACAAATCCACGGATGGTTTCGAAGTACCTTTTACAATCTCTAATTTCATCTCCGATACTTCTTTGTTCAAAGTCCGTGCTTTGCTCACCTGCTTCTAGTTGAACCTGAGAAAAATCAATCGCTTCTGTTGCTCCCGTGTTCCATCCAAGAATATCAGATGTAGCATCACCGGCAGTTCCCGTCTGAAGATAAAATCTAGCAGCGAGATAACTACTTGCAGTATTACCATAACCAGTGGGTGTTTCAGTTCCAACATCACCCAGAGTTTTTCCCGCTAAATCAGGAACACTAAATGTGTGTGAATATTTCGCCCAGTCTGATCCTAGTTGGAAAGTTGCTCCGGAGAGTGGCACATCTACATCGTGGTTACTAGCACCAGTTCCAAAAACTTGAACAAGCGCCGAACTAATAACTCTAGATGACCCACTGACCGTGGTAAATCTACTCTTGAATGAAAGTGTCGCACTCTTACCAGCAAGAGTTTTTACATTTTCGATTCTTTGCTCTAGGAATGCTTCTGTTGTTTCACCGTTAGCAAATGTTGCCGGTCCGTATAACGCAGAGAGTGATGATCCAGTTCCACTGGTTTGTACTCTTAAGTAATGATTACTGGTAGGATTAAATCCTTTAGGACCGTCTATATCATGTTGTTTTCTTGAGACTACAACTTCTGGTTGAACACCAATGGTAGTTCCCACGGCAAAATATCTCCAGCGATCCGCAGTATATTCAAAGGTTGAACCGAGTGTAGTTTCTCCAAATCCAAATTGATATGCGTTAAACTCACCACGTTGACAGATATTGAAATCGCCATTGATAATAGCATTTCTTCTTTCTTGTGGACCTTGATGTCCTCTTAGATTTATTGCACTACTTGCGTACATTTAGTTTGATTCCTTTTCTATCAGAAAGTCGAAAGTGTTGCTCGTTTCCATGTGTCACCCTCTACACAGATGTACAAGAAGTCTGTACTCCATGCAATGTCTCCAGTATTACCAGAAGCAGATGAAGTCGCAGGGATCACAGGTCCAGTTCCACCAGACTCATCTGATCCGAGACGGAATCTACCCTTGACATCGATGCTTGCTCGTTCAACACCATCTGTATCAAACGACATTTTATTTGTACTATGATCGTACTTGATTTTTCCTTCATCTACGACACCAGCAGTATTGTGGAATCGTAAAGAACCTGTTTTGCTTCCTAGAGATCTAACTTCGATCGCTGGATCACCTGTTCCGTGACAAACAATCTTTGTATTAGAACCATAGACATAAAGATCAGATGCAACCGAGGCATCTGGATCAATACATTCGGAACCAACGGAAAGACTGTGCGAGAATGCACCAGTAGAACCGAAACTTATTCCATTCGTTGTTGATGTGATGCCATGTGCAGCAAATGAACCCCTAACATCTAAAGATGCTCCGGGTGCTGCGATACCAATACCCACATCACCATCCATGTAAGAAATATCTGGAGCGTTTGTTTCCCACTGAGAGAAAGTTACACCGTGGAAGGTTGTACCAGATGCACTATCGTTTACTAGTGCTACAGTTGCAGTAGTTCCGGCGACAGGTCTACCAATTGGAAGTGTATATCCATCTGTTCCGTTATTTGTTACTTCTACAGAAACACTCTTGAAAGTTCCCTGAACATCCAGTGATGCTCCGGGGGTTAACGTACCAATACCAACTCTGTGTTCTATTGCAGATCCAAGTGAAGTTCCCACTGTAAATACAGGGAGATCATCGTTTCCTGTTATTACAAACCCATCACCAGAAACACCCTTGATTCTAATAAAGTTTTCTGTTGCGGTGTCTTCATAAATTCTAACTTGTGCTGTAATACCGTCGAGACGAATTCCATCTGTATCTCCACCGGCAGTTCCACCGATGTGTAGTCGGGACTTGGGATCTGTATTGTTGATACCTAAGTATCCACCAGTACCAAGACGCATTCTTTCTGTTCCTAATACGTCAGAGGTTCCTTGTGATGTAGCAAACACAAGATCTTCACCACTGTTCGGTCTCAAGTCTCTGATCAGTGGTTTATAATCATAATATCCATCTTCAGAATCTTTGTCGTAGATGAGAATATCACCATCATCAACTCCGGTATCATAAACATTCGTAAGTTCACCGGCAGTCAGTGCTACATCAAGTCCATTGATGAGCGATGCTTTTGCTGCTGATGTGAGTTTGATAATGTAGTTCACAACACCGTATGGTTGTAGGTTATTGTGACTTAAATTCTGTCCAGTATTGGTTAATGAAAAATTATCAAAAGATGTTGCAATGCTTCCGGTAATTTCAACATTACCAGTACCATCAGCAGTTTGGAGATTTAGATTTCCTGCATTAAAGGTTGCGTTACCAACAATGTCGAGTTCACCTACGGATGGATCGAGCGGTGTATTTCCGTCCTTATCCATGGTGAAGGTGTCGCCGAGGTTTGGTGTCACCGCAGGGACACTAGACATAAATCTACTGCCACTATTGTCACAGTTGTCTTCTGCAAATCTTGCTCTTGGATTTTGTCCCTGCTGTCTTTGATCATCACCATACACGTTGTAGAAACTGGAACCTGTAGGATATCCTACAAATCCACCACCACAACTAAGTTTTAGGAACGCACCATCATCCTGACCTCCGCCACCAAAAGTAGGAAGACCAACAATGTGAACGTGCTGTGGAACCTTGAGTCCGGTTGAGTTTACTACACCAGAACCAGAGATCTCGATACTGTTTAGGTTGAAGTTAAGATTCGGTTCGATACCGAGTGAAGCATCTGGCGAAACTTCATGATTATGAATCGGGAGTTCTGGGATAGTAAGAAGGTGAATTTCTTCGCCGCCTTCTTGTCCCAATTCGTAATTGTAGAGAGTATTAGATGATCCAGTATTTGTTCCGATGATAGTCTTACCACGAAGATCTGGTTTTCTAAACTCTGTTGTTTCTTCGGAAGTAACAAAGAACTGAACACCACCTATATCCTGACCAATATTAAGGCCATTTACATCTAAGATTGCGGTGATATTTGAATGTTCAACACCTGTACTATCTGTGTCTTCTACTGAAGGAAAACGTAAAACTGGATCCTCTGGAATCAGTACAGTTCCGCCAGCACCTTGAATTTGTTTAGTAAGGTGATTAACTGTAACTGTAAGCGTGTCTGTGGTATCATCCCACGCAGTGATTGTTCCTTGAACCGTTCGAGACGCACCCAATTCACCGCCGATTGAGTCATAGATGAATGTGGAAGATACTCTACCACCAATCACTGTATAGTTAGAAAGATCTACACCGAATCCATCTCTTCTTCCAATTTTAATTTTTTGGACGAATCCATATCGTTGACCTATTCGTGAAAATAGTTCAGGATACGTTGATGAAATTAGAGATCCACCGTCACACAGACTCCATCCGTTAGGAACGTCGCCCTGTTGACCAGCATATGGTGCAATTACACCGGCAGGTTGAATACCTTCAAGACTTACTGTTGCTTCACCACCAATAAGTGTTCCGATGTAATTAGTTACCAGACCTTTATTCTGCTCAGTCCTTGTGAGCATTGGTTTAATGACTGTACCACCAGCAGTTGGTGGTGCTTCTATCAATTCACCAGCAGTAGTATCCGAAAGGAAGTAAACCACCTTGGACTCATCGTCCATGTTTGCCATACTTGTAAGATCAATTTCACCTTGATATACAAGTGTAAATTGACTGGTGCTTTGAACTTTTTCTACGACACCGGAGACTTCTGCATTGACAGCAGAGTTTGCTTGTGCGCCGGTAAACCCAGAAGTGGCAGTATCCCAACGAACAACACTACCTGCAACAAATCCGTGTGTTGCTTGGGTTACGTTATTCCGGATGGACTTTCCATCTGCGGATGCTGTTTGTAATTTGAATGCACTATATGCCACTTGGTATTATCTCCGTGTTATACTATTTAGTAATATCATTCTTGAGTTCTGCGTCGAATTCATATTCAGCAAGGATTACACGATCTCCAACTCCATTCGATGGAACGTATGATCGAGAAGGCATAAAACCTCTCTTTGTCAGGACTTGTGCCCCATCATAACCATTAGTCATATCTCCGACTACTGCCGATTCGAATGAAGTATTAAGTACGTCAGTTGCTTTGACACAAGTTGGATTAACTCTCATCGGAACTGGGAAACTTGTGTAGGTTCCGTATGTTCCTTGTGTTTCATCTACTCTACCATTCCATCCACCTTGTGCAATTTGGTAATACTTCTGACATGCTTCGAGATCAATTTCGGCAATCGGTGTCTGGAAGTTGGTTGCTTGTTGTCCATGTTCCACCTGAACCTGTGCTAAAGAAAGAACACCATCGTATGTTAATCCCTCAGCAAATCCAGCAAGAGTCGCACCGTCTGATGTTGTGAAGTTAGCATTGTCGTCATTTGAGAATGTAATGTACTTGAGATCGAGGAAAGATGTGTCACCGAGTTTAGTTTGTATGGGGAACTTAGGAAGTGCTACTGTGTGAGTAAATTTACTCCAAGTTTCTCCAACCGCAATATCATCTACATGAATAGAGTGACCCTCTGCTGTGTTTCCAATTCCTTGATAATCTTGAACCACCGCAAGACGAACCTTTCCATCTTTGCTTCCCTTTGCCCAGTAACTAATCGTTATGTCTTTGTTTGCAAATCTACGAACATTTTCAATTCTTTGTCCAACTGAAACTGTTGACTTGTTGGTGTTCCCATAAAATTTATCAATGTATCCTTGGAAATTAAGGTAATTTTTTGGGTATCCCGGAACCTCAATTTGAGCATCGGCAAATGTTCCTTGTGACATTCCGCCGATTATGTTAGAACTGGTTCCTTGTGAAGTAAAGTCAGGAACAACCTCTGCATTGAATCTGTCTGTAAGGAACTTATCATAGGCAGACTTATCTGCTGGTAAATCATTCCCCAAAGATCCCATTGTTGTTCCTCTTTGCCAATTATCAAAGTTGCTATTGATAATAACATTTCTTCCTTGTCGTCCGACAACAGGGGGAACTGAAAGACCACTATCCTCGATAAAGTATCCAAGAACTTCGACTTGTACAGAAAAGGATTCTGTGTGAGATGGAATTCCCTGAACTACAGCATATGGTTTTCCAAGAGAAACTGCTATCTGTCCATTTGGATTTGAATTTTCAATTGGAACGATCTTTGTAAAGTTATTGGTATCAGCATTAAAACTTTCCATCCCTGCATCTCTCGATGATTGG
>JGI24005J15628_10001517_pt1 | contig 12355 bp, 8 predicted proteins | sample LinPmetageLP40_FD_15628 | JGI IMG/M metagenome (IMG submission 15628)
AAGAGCGGTTTATGGTACGCTGACCTTCAATTTTGCAGGAGGTGGAAGTACCATCACCATGCAATTGTCTGAGAATCTATTTAAAAACATGACCGAAACTGATGGAAAACTTATACGCGTCAGAGGAATAGGGAAAATCATCATCAAGACAAAAGAATGGATCATAGCTACTCAGCTTGAACGCAACTTTACCAAAAATGAAATCTTTGCGATGTACCTCAACACCGTCCCTTTTGGTAGCAATGCTTTTGGGATAAAGGCTGCAGCACAGACTTTTTATGGAAAATTACCTTCCGAATTGAATTATGATGAATCAGCCGTTCTTGTGGGGCTACTGCAAGCTGTCACAAAATTTAACCCTGTAATAAATCCAGAAAATTCTTTCGATAAAAGAAATCAAGTTCTTGGCAAAGTATATCGACATGGACATCTATCTGAGGAGGACTATGATTCCTTAATAGTAAGTCCTATTGACATGTCAAACTACAAAGTGTCTAACCAAAACAAAGGATTGGCCACCTATTTCAGATCTGTGATTCGAGCAGACCTCATGAAGTGGGCCAAAGAGAATAATTATGATCTATGGGAAGATGGTCTTAAAATTTACACAACCATTGATAGTCGCATGCAGCAATATGCCGAGTCAGCGATTGAAAACCATATGAAAGAACTCCAAAAACTTTTTGTGGATCATTGGGAAGGTAAAAATCCATGGATAGATGAAAATGGGAAAGAGATCAAAGGTTTTTTAAAAAGAAGGATCAAGCAAACGGATCATTACAGGCGATTGGTTAAGAAACATGGAGAGGGAGCTGATTCTATTAATATCATCTTAAATACGCCTAGAAAAATGAGTGTATTTTCTTGGGAAGGAGAAATTGACACAACCCTAAGTCCAATGGATTCTTTGAGATACTACAAACATTTTTTACATGCTGGGTTTATGTCCATGGATCCACATACTGGGAGTATCAAAGCCTGGGTCGGAGGTATTGATCACAAATATTTCAAATACGACCATGTGCGTCAAGGAACCCGACAACCGGGCTCTACTTTCAAACCATTTGTATATGGCACCGCTATCGAAAATGGCTACAGTCCGTGTTATACGCTTCCTGATGTGGCTGTAACTTTTCAGGTAATAGGTGATCCTCCAACTTGGACACCACCCAATGCCAATGGGCGATATACGGGAGACAAACTGACGATCCGCAAGGCTATGGCAAACTCGGTCAACTCAATTACCGCTAACATGATGAAGCGCGTAGGTGCTCAGACAGTAGTAGAATTTGCCAAAAGAATGGGAATTAACAGCCCGCTAGATGCCGTTCCATCTCTGTGTTTAGGTACCAGTGATGTATCGGTTTTCGAAATGGTTGGAGCGTATTCAACCTTCGCCAATGAAGGGGTACATACCAAACCCTATTTTATTACTCGTATTGAAGATAAAAACGGGAATGTCATTCAAAATTTTGTGCCAGAGACCAAGCAAGCAATTAGTGAAGAGACTGCTTACCTTATGCTTCACATGCTCAAAGGAGGAATAGAGGAAGTCGGGGGAACATCAAGAGGGCTTAGTCAGGCAGTAAAAGAAAATAACGAGATAGGTGGGAAAACAGGTACTACTAACAACGCTTCTGATGGTTGGTATATGGGAGTCACCAAAGACCTCGTAAGTGGCGTTTGGGTTGGTGGAGATGAGCGTAGTATTCATTTCCGTAACTGGTACATGGGGCAAGGCGGTAGAACTGCACGCCCTATATGGGATAAATACATGCAGGACATCTATGCAGATTCACTCTTGGGATATGAAAAGGGTAAATTTAGAAAACCCCCTATGGGACTCAGCGTAGAAATTGACTGTTCGAGATATGAAAATTTGGATGTTGGAGATGAAAGTGATTCACTTTTTGTAGATACTCCCCAAATGGATCCAGATGACATTTTCTAATTAGATAGTTCGAGCAATGCAAAACGAAATGCTTGCCATCGACCAAGTCAATCAATTGCCTGCACAGCCTGGCATCTACAAATACTATAACAAAAATGGCGAGCTTATTTACGTAGGCAAGGCTAAGAATATTAAGAAGAGGGTCAGCAGCTATTTCAACAAATCCAATCAACACAATCGCAAGACGCTCAAACTTGTCTCTGAGATTTCTAAAATAGATTATACCATTGCTCATTCCGAGTTTGATGCGCTACTTCTGGAGAACAACCTGATCAAACAGAATCAGCCCAAGTACAATATTCTCCTTAAAGACGACAAGTCCTTCCCCTACATTTGCATTCTGAACGAACGATTCCCTCGGATAATTTCTACCAGAAGAGTTGACCACAGTAAAGGCACCTATTTTGGCCCGTACTCAAGTGTAGTAGCCATGAATAGTGTCCTTGACCTTCTCAGAAAGCTGTACACTATTCGGACATGTACATACAATTTGAGCGCAAAGAACATCACCGCTGGCAAATTCAAAACTTGTCTGGAGTATCATATTGGCAATTGCAAAGGTCCATGCGAAGGACTTCAATCAGAGGAAGATTACAATGAGGACATCGTACAAGCGAAGCACATCCTGAACAGTAATTCAACTTTCACAAAACGTCACTTTACAGAAAAAATGAATGCGCATGCGCAAGCAATGGAATATGAACTCGCTCAACGCTACAAGGACAAGCTAGATCTACTGAGTAAATTTCAAACCAAAACCATGGTAGTCAATAGCCAGGAATCAAATCTGGACATATTTACCATCATATCTGATGAAAATCAGGCCTATGTCAACTACTTGCGCATCAACCACGGGATGCTCAACTTCACCAATACCACAGAAATTAAGAAAAAACTCAACGAAGAAGATACGCAGATATTAGCGCAGTATGCCTTTGATATTCGACAACAAGTCGGCAGTGCCAGCAATACCATCCTCTCAAATATACCCATTGCATCACTTCCAGAAGATATCAAGAATATTGTTCCAAAAATTGGGGAAAAGAAGAAATTAATAGAAATGTCTATCAAAAATGTACTTCACTTCAAGAAAGACAGGCTGCTGCAAAAGCAAAAGATCGCTGATCGGAACAATGAAGTCGTGAGGCTATTACAGAAAGAGTTAAAGCTTCTGTCTCCTCCAGATCATATCGAATGCTTTGACAATTCGAATATACAAGGGACGAATCCTGTGGCAGCCATGGTCTGTTTCAGGAATGGAAAGCCTTCTAAAAAAGATTATAGGCACTACAATATAAAAACAGTTATCGGCCCTGACGACTTTGCATCTATGTATGAAGTGGTCAAGAGAAGATACTCTAGACTTGTGGATGAGAATAAAAAACTTCCTAAACTCATTCTAATTGATGGTGGAAAAGGCCAACTAAGTAGCGCTGTGAGCGCACTCAAGGCTATCAACTTATATGGACAAATTCCAATAATAGGTATTGCCAAACGACTTGAGGAAATATACTTTCCAGAGGATCAGTACCCACTTCATATCAGTAAGAAGTCCCCTTCTCTTAAACTTCTTCAGCAACTGCGGGACGAAGCGCATCGATTTGCAATCACTTTCCATCGTCAAAAGAGAAGTATCACTGGCTTCACAACAGAACTGGAAGAAATCCCCAACATAGGTAAGAAAACAGCTGATGTATTACTAAAAAAATATAAATCTGTTAATAAAATCAAAGGGCTTAATCAGGAAGAACTGGCTGTAGATATTGGAAATAAAAAGGCAGAACTTGTCTGGAATTTTTTCAAAAAAAAAGGAGAGCTTAAATAAGCTCTCCTTTATATCTTGTCTTAATATTCTTAATACTCCCACAGGTGATGTTCTTTCTCCATCAACTCAAGATCCAACCATTCAGAAGCCATTATGCCTTCTTTACGTGTCGTATAGATGTCCACGATGTCTAAATCATCTGGGTTTTCTACTTTCACCAATACACCATGGAATAACCTTAAGATAAATGCATCTGCAAAGTTCTTATTCTCTGCACTGTTGTACCTATTAAACCATACCGCCTCTTTTGGATGGTTTCTAAACACTTTCATCAAATCTTTGTAACTAAACACACCTACTTCATTATCAACTCCATTCAATGTCTCTGAACCCGGAACAATCACTTTGATTGCCTGAATATCGTAGTATAATCTCGACCTTCTTTTATCAAAAATACGATCCTCCATCAATCTCAAGACACTAATTTGATTAGGGAAATAAATATCAGCTTTACCAGCCGTTTCATCAGACTCCCAATCATCTGGTGCTCCATCAGGCGTTATGCCCACATTTTCATCATATAGACTTGTGTAAGCTATACCATTGTACATAATCTGGTCACCTTCATAATACTCCAAATCTGGATCCCAAGGATCTATTTCATCAGCTTCTGTTGCTACAAGTTTTTTAAGAAACTCGTCTTTAGTCATTGTACTTGTAAGCGAATCATTTTTGTAGATTTTATCAATCTCACCTGACTTAACAGCATCGAGGATCAACCTAGACAACTCTCCGTTTATAGCAAAAAAACCTTTGTTTTGCTTTTCCTTCAAATCAATACGCATCCAAACACGTCTCTTAAACAACTGCTCGTATTTAGGAATGGGATCAATCGAATTAGGGTTATACTGATCATTCGCTTCCTGTGCGTATAGTGTAGAAATAGCTAGTAAGCCAACTAACGAAAACAAAAATACATTTCTCAAAATTCTCATAGCACTACTTAATCTAACTTATATACTTATTTTAAAAGGATTCTGTAAATTTCATTTTTCACAGGCACTCTTTCATTCTTACCTTGGTAAGTTTTTCTATCTACCTTTTTGATTTCAACCACGAGAATATCTCCAGGACGTGCTTGAGACACATAGGATGCCAAGTTTATCTTTTGCTTTTTGACAGTTTCTCTTTTGACAGGTCGTGTCCCTCTAGCAAGAATAATCTCAACTTCCTTAATTCTATATTTAGCATCCTTTGGAACTTCAGCAGCAAAGTTGGCCTCAGCGACAGCAGCAACATCCAATGATCTAAAAGCCGATGCCTTGATACCATTCTTCATGTCTATATCTTTACCTCTAGACTTGAAAGTGTATTTTGGTAGTGGTGGCTTTTTAACACTAAATGTTTCTGTTCCCAAGTTGCTTCCACCATTGCTTACTGTCAACTTAACCTTACTTCTTCCAGTAGGGATTATAGTAACAGCGCCTGTTTTACTTCCTTTGATTATAGTTGCTTCTCCAGAAGAAAATGAAGGGTTGTAACTAGTTCCTAATGCAGGAACTTGGATACTTAAATCATTACCGCAATTCATATATAAAGCAGACAATGCTGCAGAGCGTACTTGAATAACGGGCTTGACGACTTGATACTTGTGCGTTACGGGATAAACTTCTCCGTTCAATTCTACAGTAGCCTCAAAACTCTTATCAGCTAGCAACGTTTTTGGGTCATAATTTCCAGCAGTCGCTGTGAATTCAATTTTCCCATACTTAATGTCATTGTCATCCACCTGAGGTGTCAATTCCTTCGTGTTATAAGTGAACTTAGGCTCAATACTCTTAGCAGATGCAGTGATATATAAATCAGCCTCGAACTTTGCTCCAGCGGCTACCACATTTGACATTGGTCTTACCAAAGGAACAAAAATATCAAAGTCTGGCTTAGTCGCTCCAATTTCCTGAGCGATATCCTCCAATGCTCTTTGCTCATACCTCAACACTTCTGACTCCAAGTGACTGATTGTTGCCATTCCAGCAGCCGTAGGTGTCTGACCAAAATAGAAATCAGAGAAGTCCTTCATGTTTTGATTAGGATCATCTTTAGAAACATCAATTTCACTAGCAGGTTTTGCCAGTTTTTCGAATTTTTCACCCGACAGTGTTGACAATTCCTCTGCATACTTGTTTAATTTTCCCTCTAGTTCTTCCCCATGCTTCTTATTGATCATGTAGTTACTGACAATATCATAGTCTTTGCTACCTATCAACTGTCCCGTCTCATCATCATATCCATCTGCATCTCCTCCTCCAGTCATAATAGCGAAGTCCTTTCTCAAAGTTCCCAAATGCTCCAGCGTTTGCTTGGTGATTTCCCTTACTCGTTGGGCTTTCTTCAAGAATGGCTCTACTTTGATCTTGTTTTGATCACTGGCTTCTTCTACAGTTGCAGATATTTTGCTCAACACAATTGTATTTGCTTCATCTACATCTTTAACAGAAGCACTTAATGCCTCATCAATAAATGCAAATTTTTCTAGCACTGAATTGTTTACTTGCAATGCAAGCAGTGCCGTAAGAACCAGGTACATCATACCTATCATCTTCTGGCGTGGTGTTTCTTTTCCTCCTCCTGACATAATTTTTGATTTTTGTTAATTAAAAAATTAATTATAATCTGGATTCCCTTACGAATTAGACGATCCACCTTTCATTGCAGTCAGCATACTTCCATATACATTATTCAATGCGGTGATGTTACCCGTAAGCTTGCCTAGTTCACTGGTGAACTGTTGTGAATTCTCCCCAACTTTCGACATGCCTTCCATAGCACCTGTCAAGTTCGTGTAGAATTTATTCATTGCTTTTACATGTGTATCAGCATCTTTCAATTCCAATTCATACACTGCATTCAATGCACCCAAGTTCTTAGTGACTTCTTGTATTTGTGTATGGTATTCTTTTGCATCCTTAGAAGCATTGGCCATTTCTGACATCGCTCCAGCTGTAGTAGCGTATGACTTGTTCATTTCCAAAAGAGACTTAGATGCGGAACTTACATTCTTAGCATAGTCATTTGTCGCAACCGCTGCATCCGCAAGGTTGGACATTTTTGAAGCAGATTCTGCCATGTTTTTCATTCCCTTACCAAGACTTTCGATCAATTCAGGACCAACTTTTCCTTTTTCAAGCATGTTGTCCAAATCTTGCGTTGGAGATCCACCTGACTTCTTATTGGCTATCCGAGGAGCTGCTCTTGGGCCATCGTAGTCCTCAGCTAACTCAGGATAGACCTTAGACCAGTCCATTTCTTTCTCGTGTGGTTCGAATGCACTCAGGAAGAAAATAGCAGCTTCCACTAGTAAACCTATTGTCAACATTTGATTGGCTCCAGTCCAATGAAGTATCTTAAATAGTGCTCCTACAATAACGACTGCTGCACCTATACCATATACCTTAGGCATGATGGTTTTATATACAAGCTCCTGAAATCCGCCTTTTTTTCTACTCATTGTTCTAAGATTTTAATTAAAAATGAATGCTGTTAATGTTGTGTTCTAAATATATAAGTTTTAATCTAATTATTAAAATTCTGAGCCAGATGATCTTCCTAAATGCGTCATTGCATTTCTAAAACCAATATATGCCCTGGTCGAATCTTTAAATTCATAAGCTCTTGTTCCTGTCTCCAAATAGTAAGCTACATCTTTCCATGAACCACCTCTAGTTACTTTTCTGTGCTCATCTTCGTCAAAGAATGTAGGGTTCAAATCCCAAACCAACGGTACAGAAGCTGGGTTGAATGCATCTTCACACCACTCAGCCACATTTCCTGCCATGTCATATAGACCGTAGTCATTAGGGAAGTACGATTGAACGGGTGCTGTGTAAGCAAATCCATCATCATAGAAATTGCCACGACCAGGTTTGAAGTTGGCTAGCATACATCCTTTTGCATTCCTAACGTATGGATTACCCCAAGGATACTTGGCCATATCTCTTCCTCCTCTTGCAGAGTATTCCCACTCAGCTTCAGAAGGAAGTCTGAATGATGGCATTGGAACTTCTCCTACACTTGTTCTATAGTCATTCCAATATTGTGTTCTCCATTTACTGAAATACTTGGCTGCTTCCCAATCTACTCCTACTACAGGGTAATCATCGTAGCCAGGATGCCAATAGTAATAATCTTGTAAAGGATCTCCCAAGTGATGTGCGAAATCTTTCACCCATACCGTTGTATCAGGATAATACTCTTCTCTAATCACGTCCTCACCCAGCACGCTTACAGAATCCTCAAGCAATCGATCAATAAACTGTCTGTATTCGTTATTGGTGATTTCCGAATCATCCATATAGAAGGATCCAATAGTAACTTGTTTGTTAAAGTTGATCTGTGTAGCAGCTGGATCTTCATCAGCTTGACCCATATGAAATGTTCCTGCAGGTATTGGCACCATGCCGTATGGCAGGGACATCACCCATCCTTCTCTACCTGGAACTCCAACGAGCTCACCGCCATCTCCGCCAGAACCTCCACCGAGACCCAACAATCCACAACCTCCAAGGGTAAAAGTGATTAAGACCAATAAAAGGCTAGCATACCTTCTCGTGACAAAGTTTTTATTCATAACACTCTCTTTTAAAATTTATACTGACTGTATAAACCAACGCTATCGATACTCTATTAATTTAAAAAATATAATTCAATTATTGAGACACAATATCTACAAATATGTAAGATTAAAAAACTACTTCCTCACAAATTCTATATTTTATCTCAATATGCAAAAATTAATTCAACATATATTAATGTCTGAACCTAGGGGTTCTGACAATCTTTTTCCCACCTCCAGGGCTAACTGGAAGGGTATATTTAACAAGAATCTCAACAGTAGTTGGTTGCTTACCATCTTGTCCTTTGACAACATAACCAAACGAACTTCCTACTCCCAACGAACGATCTTTTAAGAAATTGTATCCGAACATTGCGCTTATATCTTCTCCTTGTCTAAATGACATTCCTCCCCACATCTTGTCTTTATAGTCTATCAACCCACCGATCACAAAATTGTACTGATTAAAGTCCGTAGAGACTAACATCGAAGGTCTTAGGGTGATATCAAAATTGACTTTGTGTATATATCCAAATGTCAGATAAGCATGGTTCTCCAACGGATTCCTTTGTTCAGAAACTCCAAAATCAAATTCGGATTTCAGCAAATGATTAAAGCTCACTCCTGCATAATACTTTTCTGTCCTGAACAAAATGCCCATGGATAAGTCCGGCCGTACTTGGGACTCTTTGCCAGATTGGTTCTCTAGCAATTCATCCCCGCGGTCTATAAAGCGATACAAATCGTAATCTAGTGTCTGCGAGTACATGCCCACCTTAAATCCAAAACTTAATTTAGATTTTTTAATTCCCAAATGATAGGCGAATGATGTTTGGATCTGAAGATTTGTTTGTGGTCCCAATTTATCATTAACAACATTCAAACCAAACCCACTGGCACCAGGAAGTATCCTGTATATAGGTGTCGTCATACTTAAGACTTGTGTTGTTGGCGCAGTGCCATCACCAAAAGTGGGTTGATACCCAAGCCATTGGCTGCGATGTATTGCAGAAACCTTCGTCACACCCTCTGCGCCTGCAAAGGCTGGGTTGTAATAAAGGTTATTGAACATGTATAGGGTGAGCTGAGGATCCTGCTGAGCATACGCCTCGTTACCTATCCATGAGGCAATGGTAAAAAATAAAACGTACCGAATGTTCCTCATATACTTATAACGCAAATCTAAATATAATGCTTTTTAATGCAGAGTATCAAATTTTACAAAAAACTTCTGCCTGATTCTTCGACTAAACACCAAATTGGAGTGTCAAAAAGCACTTTAAACCTTATAGATTGTTCACTTTCTTGATATAGAGCTCCAATGCTCCTGTCATAGAAGGCGCATTTGGGAGTGGTGCTTCAATGTCCAGCTTCAAAGAAGCATCTCTGACCGCCTTAGCAGTAGTAGGCCCAAATGCAGCAATTCTTGTATTATTCTGTTTGAAGTCAGGGAAGTTCATCATTAATGAACTTATGCCTGAGGGACTAAAAAAAGCAATGACATCATATGATACATCATCCAGATCCGAAAGATCACTCGCGACCGTTCTATAAATGATGGCCTCAGAAAAATTATACTCATTGTTCCGTAAAAATTCGGGAATCTCATCCTTGCGAATATCTGAACACGGGAATATGTATTTTTCGTTCTTGTGTTTTTTAAGAATTTCCAACAAATCCGTAGCCGTGCGCAAACCGGTGAATATCTTTCTTTTACGAATGACAATATATTTCTGGAGGTAGTTGGCTGTCTGTTCCGAAATACAGAAATACTTCATATCAGCAGGCATCTCAATTTTGAGTTGTCCACAGATACTAAAAAAATGATCAACTGCATTGCGACTTGTGAAAATCACCGCTGTATGATTTAGTATATCAATCTTCTGTTTTCTGAACTCCTTTAGATCCACAGGATCCACTTGAATGAAAGGTCTAAAATCAACCTTAATATCAAATTTATCAGCCAATTTGTAATAAGGAGACTTATCATCCTTTGGTTCAGGTTGAGAAACTAAAATGCTCTTTACAGGTTTCAAAACTTCACTTACTGCATTCCCCATATTTCACCTATTTACTTTAATGTAAGAATTATATTAAAAAAGTAATTTTCACAAGAATAATAGCAGGTATTATTTCTGTGGCGCAAAGGTATGAAAATAAATGAAACATTCTATAGGTGCTTATCTTGATTAGTTTCATAGATATCAACACGGATTTGAGAAGCAGTAAGATGACCATGGTATTTGTAAACCAATTGAAGAGCGTAATTTTGTGAAATCCAAAAATTACAATGAGTTGCAATGCCATTAGTGCTATCAAAATCACCATTGACATCCTAATATGGTTGTAGAAGTGAATTCTCGAGGCTCTTTTAAAATCAAATAGCCGTGTGAATGATTTGACTAAAAAATATTTGCCATAAGCTAAAACGAGCAATACAAATACTAAGATTAGCCATTTGAGTATTACAGACAAAACACCCCCGGTCTGAAAGTATGTAGCCATTGGTAAAGAAAATGCTGACAAATAAAAGAAGCCCAATATCGCTGTTGCTCCTAATACTGCGTAGGCAAAAATTATAATCACAGTGCCTTTTTCAAAAGGCCTCATCTTGTATAGGTTGTCGCCTTGATCTTTGTGAGATAATAATATCCGAGACCACTTCATATATCCTCTCCATATATCTCCATGGTCTATCTTGATATAAGTGAACAAAGAAAGTAGGATCAATATCAATACGATCAACACATTTTCATAGTTGGTCTCACTTCTTAAATAGGGTTTTGGAGTGGCTGTTTCAGACAACTGGGCTGGCCTGACGATCGCGCTACTCTTAACTCTGACCTTACTTTTATGCTGTAGCATGATTGTAAGCTGATCTCCTCCAGAGGTATTGTATCTCTCAAACAAGCTGTCAATTCTATAATTGAGCATAACTCTGCTGCCTGTGAAGGCAACTATTTTTTTATTGATAAATATTGAAGTATTGGCACCAATAACCATTCTTAAATATGCTGAATCAGGAACACTTCTGTCAATGGTCAGGAATATTTCATTTTCATTGTCAGATAACTCATACGACCGATGTCTCTGACTATCATCAAAATAATACCAGCTGCCATCGAGGTCTTTGTATCTCTGATACTCCTGCCCATTTGTGTCATCAAAGCAGCCAAGTGAAATAAATATGATCCCGATAATTATCTTATAATTCATGTAGATTTTTAAAAGTGCCAATATATCAGTTTTCACCTGATAAGCGAAGGAGAGTTTAGAGTAAAACTGAATTAGAATATTTTTTTTACCAAAATCGACTTTACTGATAATTCAGAGCAGCAGTGAAGCCCAATGCCGTTTAGTTAAGGTCATTCTGAATTCATTTCAGAATGACAGTGGTGATCAGCTAAATCCTTAACTAAACGACATTGGCAGTGAAGCCTGCCTGACCTGAAGAGCAAGAAATATGTCCAATTGATATGATGAGATTCTTCAGACTTCGTCTTCTGAATGACGTATTCTTTATTGTTATTATCAGGAAAGTCACCTTAATTTTTCCTGATTACCATTTGGCAATCAAACTCAGGTTGTAACTCATTAAATTAATGATCTTGATCAAGATATCCGATCAATTATTCTCGCTCATGACTTATATCGCGTAGATTTACATCAAAAAAACTTTGGCAGGTATTTACATTCATATTCCATTCTGCAAACAGGCTTGTCACTATTGTGACTTTCATTTCAGCACCAATCTAAAGTCCAAAAAGGACATGCTTCTCGCTATATCAAAAGAGATCGTTCTGCAAAAAAATTATCTGGCTGGTGACATCATTGAAACCATCTATTTTGGTGGAGGAACACCATCTCTGCTATCTTCTGAAGAACTAACTCGACTTCTAGAAACGATCTACGTTCATTTTGAAGTCACGCCATCCCCTGAAATCACGCTAGAAGCAAATCCTGACGACCTCAGTTTCGATAAGTTGACATCTTTATCAGGAGCAAATATCAATCGACTGAGTATTGG
>JGI24005J15628_10001523_pt1 | contig 12326 bp, 13 predicted proteins | sample LinPmetageLP40_FD_15628 | JGI IMG/M metagenome (IMG submission 15628)
TAGCTAAGGGAGTGTTTTTCAAAGAAGTATAGGGCAAAAAGATCAAAGCTTGGTTCGGCTAAAGTATGCTTAACTTAACACTAGTTTGAGTGGCACTTTTACTCTCTGTTTTAATTGGTCGTTCTTTCGGCACTTCGTAGTGAGAGAATCCCGCAACAAGTGCGGGAAGGCATTGTTTTAAGTATTGTGTTTTATAGTCAAGGGATGCCGGAATGAATCCGGCAAGGCAGTACTCTTTTCTCATCGATAGGAAACGCCCGAGGAAGCCCCCTTATAAAATAATCTATCTCAATGACACTTGTCATTTGTGCACTTACCGATAGGTAGCTGTTGTTTACCGATTTCCCTCATATGTCACTCAGATATACCCGTACATTTGGGTACATCAAACATAAAAATCATGGCAGAAAACAATGACAGCAAAAGATTATGGTTGGGAATCATATTCTTTATTTTAGGAGGAATTCTTTTGGTAGACAACTTGGACATCTTCTATTTCCATATACCGCATTACATTTTTTCATGGCAATCCATTCTCATACTGCTAGGCTTGTACTTCATCTTCGGTAGAGATAAGAAAGTACCGGGTGTTATACTGCTCTCTATTGGTACAGTATTCTTATTAGAAGACATCTTTTGGTGGCTGCGTTTTGACTTCTGGGATATTTTCCTTCCAGGCATCTTGATCTTCTTAGGTGTAGCATTGATGCTGCGCAAGAGTATCAATGGCAAACCAACTGATGCCAATGATGTTGACTATATAGATGACATGGCAGTATTTGGAGGCGGTGAAAAAAAAATCACTAGCCAAAATTTCAAGGGAGGAAAAATAACTGCCTTTTTTGGAGGCTCTAAAATCAACTTGCATCAAGCAGATATAGCTGATGGGCAGCCTGTACTAGATGTCTTGGCAATGTTCGGAGGGACAGACATCATCGTGCCACCAGACTGGACGATCAAAACCGAAGTGACCGCAATATTCGGAGGGTTCTCTGACAAGAGGCAGACTGCTGTAAATGTAGTCCACAATCCAGACAAAGTATTGACCATCAAAGGNATGGTATTATTTGGAGGTGGTGAAGTAAAGAGCTTATAAGGATTTTGTCAACGCAAGAATAGTTCATACCTTATCACGCTGTGAGACATCCTCTTATAACACACCATAAAGCAATACAATACATCACCGTATGGGCAATGATCATCATTGCTCATACGGTTTTTTTGCATCTATATTACCAATTCCCCCTTATTGAGTCTATCGCTGACAGCATGGTGTTCAATGGCATGGTGTCCAGTCTTGGCTTTTTCTACGGCTATGCATTCAGGTACATTAGTCTGGGAAGCAATAAGTTCAATACAATGATCAGCTATGCTGCTTTGGTACTGGCAGGGACATTGATAGTTTTGCTTGGGTTCAAAAACCTGATGCTCTTCATTTTTGCGGATCAAGAACTCTTCGTTCTCTTTGTCAGTGATACATTGCTTTGGAGGGTAACGGCATCGGGATTTTATTTTGCCATCATCATCCTGCTTTACTACCTATTGAAATACAGTGAAGACTTGCAGGAAAAAGTGCTCAATGAATCAAATCTTCAACAAATCATCCAGCAAACAGCACTGGATGCACTCAAGTCACAGCTCAACCCACATTTTATCTTTAATAGCCTCAATTCGATCAGTTCGCTCACCATCTCCAATCCAGAGAAAGCTCAACAAATGGTTATTAAACTTTCCGACTTTTTGCGAAATTCTTTGCAAAATAACGAATCAAAAACCCATGCACTATCCGAAGAACTCAAGGTCATTCAATTGTACTTAGACATTGAAAAAATTAGGTTTGGAGATCGTCTGAGTATAGTAGAGGAGATTGATGAAGGTTGTAATGCTGCGCAAATCCCCAATATGATCCTGCAACCTCTTTTCGAAAATGCCATAAAATACGGCCTATATGAAACAGTGGATCATGTAGAAATTGTGACTAAAGTGCGCCTGGAAGATCAACAGTTGATCGTCACTATTTCCAATCCATATGATCCGAAGACACAACCACCCAAAGGAAAAGGCATCGGTCTAAAAAACACGGAACAGCGACTAAAACTACTCTATGAGTTGAATCACATGATGACCATAACCAAAACATCCGACACCTTTTCAATCACACTACACATACCACAGCACTCATGAATGCGATAATAATTGATGACGAACTTCTAGCGCGGGATATAATCAGAACTTATCTGAAAGATTTTCCCGAAGTGAATATTGTGGGGGAATGTGCAAATGGTTTTGAGGGGGTGAAAATGATCAATGAATTGAAGCCCGAACTCATATTCCTAGACATTCAAATGCCAAAAATAACAGGATTTGAAATGATCGAATTATTGGATCATCATCCGATTATTATTTTCAGCACTGCCTTTGATCAGTATGCGATCAAAGCATTCGAAATGAGTGCGACTGACTATCTGCTGAAGCCCTATGATAAGGCACGTTTTGCAGAAGCAATCAAAAAAGTGCAGGTGAAATATGAAGCGCAGACCTCTCAGTCTCCTGAAGAACGCGTTGCTCAATATCCACAAAGAGCAGATGCTTTGGAGCGTATTGTAGTCAGATTGGGAAATAAAATCAACATTATACCCATTGGAGACATCATCTATATCGAGGCGCAGGATGACTATGTGTCTATTCACACTGCTGACAGTAAATACCTGAAGCAAATGACCATGAAATATCTGGAAGCGCATTTGCCTATCGATCAATTTGTCAGAACCCACCGATCATTTATTGCTGCCATCAGTGCTATTGATAAGATCGAAGCGTATGAGAAAGAGTCCTATCTACTTCATCTAAAACAAGGTGCCAAAATCAATGTGAGTCGATCTGGATATAGCAAGCTCAAACAAGTGCTGAACTTCTAAATCACTGGGCTGAAAAGTTAAAAATATTTCTTAATAGTCATAGATAAGATATCTTCCCATCCTTCCTGTAGATGGATTTATCATTTCGATATGGCTTTTTAATAGTAGTCCTCAGAAATGCTTTTGATTCATTTTTTTTATAAATTGATCTTTCCATTAAACTTAATTCCTACCAAACTAAATAATTGAACGTATGAAAATGATAAACAAACTATTTGCCCTATTGTTGATTGGCGCGTTTATGACTGCTTGCGGAGGTTCTCCTCAGGAAGCTGAAAAAGAGTCAGAAGAAGAAATGACAGCAGAGCAGACTGAAATAGTGGCAGAAGCTGACTCTTTAGTTTCTGAGATTGAGCAGGGAGTCCAAGAAGTCAAAGAGGCTACGGAAGAAGTAGCATCAGAAGTGGACGATTTATTAAAAGACATTTAGAATAAATTTTAAAAAGACAACAAGATGAAATTGAAACATATAGTATTCGCATTGACCTTGCTTTTTGTAGCAGGAAGTACCACGGCAATTGCCCAAGGTAAAGGAAAGGGCAAAGAGAAAGCTGAAGAAGCTAAGGAAAAAGGAAAAAAACAGGCAGAGAAGGGAAAGGATAAAGTTGATAAAGAAGCTAAGAAACTAGAGAAAGAACTCAAAAAGGGCGAAAAAGATGCCAAAGAAGAAATGGATGAGGCATATGAGGAAGCCAATGAAGCCATGAAAGAAGGCAAAGAGAAGGGCGAAAAAGCCATGAAAGAGGGAAAGGAAAAAGCAGATAAAGGCAACGCTTATGGCAAAGACAAAGGAGCCTTAAAAGGCAAAGAATTCGGACAAGCTCGGGCAGAAGCTGCAAAGAGTAAAGTCAAAGAAAAGGCGGAGGAAGCCGATTCAGAAGTAAAGAAAAGCGAGGAAGTAGTTAAAGCTTCTAAAGAGAAGATCGAAAATGCCAAGGAGAAAATTAAGGTAGAGAAGGAAAAAGGAGAAATCACTGAGGAAGCTTACAAGATTAAGGAAGAAAAGATCAAGCAGGCAGAGAGCAAAGTCAAAGAACTTGAAGAGAAGGTGAAAAAAGAAAAGGAACGTATCAAAAAAGCGTTATTAGAAAACAATGAAGTGAAACAAGAGGAAACGGAAAATGAGGGAGATGATGGTTGATTGAAATTCGCATAGCAAATTTAGAAGCTTGACTCAAGAGAGCTGTTTAGATAAACAGCCCTCTTCTTTTTACTAAATTATTCGCCTTCCCCATCAAAGAACCTGTCCTCATCATCAGCACTTTCCTCTTCTGTTTTTTCTTCGACAGGTTTTTGACCTAGCTCCAATATTTTAAATTCGGTACGTCTGTTGACCTGATGCTCTTCTTCAGTCTGAGCACTTTGTATGATGAGTTGGGTTTCTCCATATCCTTTGGCGGTCATACGCGCTTTGTCAATTCCTTGAGAAATGATATAACGCACAGCAGAATTCGCTCTTTTATCAGAAAGCGTCATGTTATACTCGTCTGGTGCGCGATCATCTGTATGAGAGCTGAGTTCTATTTTGATAGCTGGATTATCTACCAGGATTTGCACAAGTTTATCTAGTTCTATCTCTGCATCAGGTCTAATATCCCACTTATCTAGGTCATAGTAGATGTTTTTCAGCACAAAGGTTTTGTTCTTTTCTATCTTCTCAAGTACCAGCAAGGTATCAAAGTGCACGTTAGTAACAAGCTTTTTGAGCTCTTCCTGTGGGACAGATTTTCCGAATGTGGTGAAGTCCGCCCTGGTTTTCAAATATTGAGTGCTCCCTCGTGTATGTTCTCCAATGAGTTGATAGTGCTCATGTTCATAAACTCTGAAGAGAAACTTACCATCATCACCTGTAACCATATCTTCTAAGATCTCTCCGCTGAAGTCTAGCAACTCCACCTTGGTTTTGGGAAGAATGACCAGGCTATCCTGATCATTGTGCGTCATGGTCACACCTCTGAGGAAGTAATTCACAATTTTCAGGTCTGGATCTTCATTGACGAATGTGTAAATGTCATCATCTCCGTGACCGCCTTCGCGATTGGAAGTGAAAAAACCACGATCCGGCTTAAATAAATAGATGCCAAAGTCATCACCATTTGAATTTACCGGCATCCCCATATTTTCAATGATGGTCTTTCCGTTGCTGCGCTTCGCATAGAAGAGGTCAAGTCCACCAAATCCAGGGTGTCCATCCGAGGAGAAGTACATGTTTCCATCATCTGAAATATAGGGGAACATTTCATTGCCAGGCGTATTGATGGTGCTGCCAAGATTTTTGACTTTGCTGTACCTCCCTCTTGCCGATTTTCTTGCAGAGTAGAGATCCGTGCCGCCCAGTCCTCCTGATCTATCTGAGGCGAAGTACAAGGTCTTCCCATCACGGCTAAACGCTGGAGAAGAGTCAAAAGAATTTAGTTTATTGATATTAAGTTGTTTGGGCTCCGTCCAGATACCATTTCTCAATCTTGAAGAGAATAGATTGACATCATAAGTTCCTTTCTTTTTGCCACTATTTCCTTTGGCGAATATCATCGTCTTGCCATCTGGTGAGAAGGTTACAGAACCATCATTGATATTGTTGTCATTGATAATGTCACTAATGGGTTTGATAGTGGCACTGTCGATTTTAGCACCTTTGGTGGCTACGGTATATATATTGCTAAACGGAGTTCCTGTGGCTTTATATATTTTGTTATTGGAGCGGTTGGAAGTGAAGTAAAGTAAACCGTCCTCATAGACTGGTGAATATTCCGCATAAGGTGAATTAATTTTATCCATGTTCTTCACACGAAAGAAGCTCTTTTTGTTTTTTACTTCTTCCAAATAATTCAGGTTTTGAATTTCATCATTGGCGCGCTTCAGGTAAAGTTCATTGCTTGTACTTGCGATGAATCGATCCAGCTGTTTTCCTGCCTGATCATAATCTCCGCTTGTTTTTAAGGCATAGGCGTAGAAAAAACCAAGGGAGTCATTGTCTAGCTTGTTGTCGATAGCCTTTTGATAATATGGAATCGCCCGGCTCGCGCGATTAGAAAGCCGATAAGACTCAGCCACGTAGAAATTGGCTTCAGGATCTTCAGGATTCTTTTTGAGAATATTCTCATACTGGGTAATGCTCTCTTGAAATTCACCATTTTCAAAAGCTTTGTTAGCCTTTTTTGACACACTGCAACTTGTAATGAGAAGGCTCATTACAACCAATTTGAGTGTGTGTTTTTGTATAGTATTGTTCATTTTCCTACAAACTAAATAATTATATCATATAAACCGCAAATACTGCTCATCAAACATGACATTTACCACATTCTGCGTTAGAAATATCTCGCTAGCCAAGTATTCTTGGCAGGTTTCAGCCATTGTCGTTCGAAACTTGACTTGTCTGCTACCAGGTTATCAAACGTAAATGTTTCTGCTGTTATGATTCCTTCCGCAACGTTCTCTTTGATGTTTTTCAAAGGGGTCAAATAGACCTCATTGTTATTTAAAAAAGCGACTCGTGATTTGTCAAATAGATCAATTTGAAACTCTTTGGCTATATTTCTAATGAAACCTACAGAAGCATCAATCGAGCAACCAGTTGTCATATTATAGCTTTCGTTTACTGCGATGACCACAAATTGATTGTGGAAAATCTTGATGGAAGCCTCTAGTGGCTTGCCATGTGCTTCCCATGTATTGGCAAACTGCAAACCACGTCCTTCTATTTGACTTACCTCGTCATTTGACAAAGGTCTGTTGGCTTGATAGATCCAAATACGGGCTTTGGGCGAAATATCTTCAAATGAGATGTACATATGCTTCTTTTTTAATCATTTAACCCAATCCAGGTTGGATAGGTTTCTATTAATAACAAAAATATGGAATCAATGTTAAAAATCCATGTTGTCAACTGACTGACTAATTATTCCTGATTCGAGTTGTTACATTTACCGCANAAAGAACGAAAGCTTTATTTTATTCTTATGAAAAACCATATTATACATTGTCTGATCCCCCTTCTCTTTTTTGGATGCATAGGAACAGATGTCATTGATGAATTAATGTTAGAACCGAAAATTGTTGTTGACAATCCTCTACTATCTTTAAAAGTAGGCGATTCTCACCAATTTTCGGCTCAGTATTTTGACAGTACCGGTGAAATATCGCCCGAAGAGGTTCAATGGCAAAGTTCTGATCCCACAATCATATCTATCACTAGTCAGGGACTCGCTACTGCGCATAAAGATGGGGAAGTAACTATAACTGTTTCAACTTCAGATGCTTCAATAGATATTTTATTAATAGCAGGGGACAATACAGAAAGTGCTAGTACTGACAAAATTGGCACATTCAGTGGTTCAAGTGGCTACACAGCGGTAGGAACAGCTACCCTAAAGGAGGAAAATGGGAAAATTACTTTAGACTTAAGTTCAGACTTCAGGACAAGCTTCGCCCTCGGCACTTTCATTTATTTATCCAATAGTACTTCGGGGTCAGACACCCGTTCTGGGGGGCTTGAATTGGGGGAAATCACCAGCAATGGAGCGAGATCATTTGATGTTACTTCTATAAATGCAGCAACAACACTAGACACTTATCAATATGTAATTGTTTTGTGCAAGCCAGCAAGCATTACATTTGGATTTGCGGAGCTTAAATAAACATCGTATCATGAAGAAAAACATATTATTATCTGCACTCTTAGCTATAAGTGTCAGCTTTTCTTCCCTGGCTGGAGGCGGTTGGACACCAAAGAAAAAAAAGGGATATTTTAAGTTTGGACAAAACATGCTCAGGTCGAACAAGTTCTACAGTCCAAGTGGTGATATCATAGATATAACTACGATTAGCCTCTACACGACAAGTATATACGGAGAGTATGGCCTCACTGACCGCTTGGCGACCATTGTCTATGCCCCTCTATTTGTTAGAAATACAATCAACAAACAAGAATCTAGGCAAACGGGCATGCTTATATCCGATGGAGATATGGCGAATTCTATTGGAGATCTTGATCTTGGGATTAAATATGCCTTGACATATGGCAAATCAATTGCACTTAGTGGCAGCCTTACGCTGGGAATACCTACGGGGATTACCAATGGTGGAGAAGGTCAAATATTGCAAACGGGTGATGGAGAATTTAATCAGTTAATAAAATTAGAGGCTAGCAAATCCTTCTACCCTGTTCCGTTATATGTTTCTACTCTTGTAGGATTTAATAACAGAACAAAAGGGTTTTCAGAGGAGTTTCATTTTGGTGTTGAAGTAGGATATACATTTAAAGAGAAGTTGACCACTACTTTTAAAGTATATAACGTTTCCTCTTTCAAAAATGGGGAAGCACCTACATCCGCAGGCAACGCAATTTTTTCCAATGATACAGAGTTCTTTTCTTATGGTCCTGAAATCAGCTATAAAATTAGCGACAAACTTGGGGTGTCAGGATCAGCGGCTTATGCACTTTCTGGCAAAAGAATTTTAGCAACTCCCAATTATAACCTGGGCGTATTCATAACCCTGTAAATTATCAATTTTTGGAGTTAGTGTTTATTCGCGAAAATTTTAAGAGCCTGTCAATTACTGACATCCGACTAAATTTTTAATCTGTGTGAAACACACCCTTATTGATCAGAATTGATACTTTCCAGCGATTTGAAAAAAGCACCCCTCTTTTAGGGTTTGTCTTTCAGTTTTAGTAAGGAAGTACGAATAAATGCTAGAATACGCTATACAGATCACTTTGAATTTTGAACCTTAAACTTTAAACGGACGTGAGTACCTGTCAATCATACTTGATTTAAAATTGTAAGCTTCACGACATTCCAAATGTCAAGCCCTTGACATAAGGTTTTCAAAATTCTGATTTTAGTAATTATTGACACATAGTTCTCGTTGATTGTCAAACAATTAATTCACTAAATTCAAGAATCATGAAAAAATTATTGCTATCTGTATTTGCGTTATCAGCGCTATTAATGAGCTGTGGAGATGATGACTCAACTCCTTCCATATTGACTTCAGACCTAACCTTGAATCTTTCGGGATTGGAAGATTTGGGAGATGATTACGTTTATGAAGGTTGGGTCATCGTTTCAGGTGCTCCTGTATCAACTGGAATATTCTCTGTTGATGAATCTGGTGCTTTGTCGAGTACTTCGTTTTCTATTACCACCAGTGTATTAGACCTTGCTACCAAATTTGTTTTGTCTATCGAACCAGCTGGCGAAACTGGAGCTGCTGCTTTAGCTCCTTCTGACACGAAGATATTGGGAGGAGATTTTTCTGGAGCTTCCGCTTCCGTAAGTATTATGGATGGTGCAGCTTTTGGAACAGGTTTTACTGGAGTTGGGGGAGACTATATCTTGGCAACGCCTACTAGTGCTGATGATACAGATGAGTTACTAGGCGTATGGTTTCTTAACAATAGCTCAAGCTCGGCAGTTGCTGGACTTACTAACTTACCTGACTTGACAGATTTCCCTGGCTGGACTTATGAAGGTTGGGTAGTTGTGAATGATGGTACACAAGCTTATTCAACGGGGACTTTCAATTCCGCAGATGGAGCTGACGACAATGCAACTAGTTCGATCACAAAAGGAACAGACAGTGATGGACCTCCATTTCCTGGGGAAGATTTTGTTAACAACCTTCCAACGGACTTTCCAGCAGATTTATCGGGAGCTGTAGTAGTGGTTTCAATAGAGCCTGTACCAGACAATAGTGCCAATCCTTTTACATTGAAGCCTCTTAGAGGAGAAGTACCAGGTGCTCCAGCTACTGGCACAGTATATTCGACATTGAATATTGCTGCTGGCACATATCCTTCCGGAACAGTAACAAGATAATTTATTTAGAATTTTCAAGCTGAACAGAATATGATCAAAAAGAGGTTTTCCGCAAGGAGGCTTCTTTTTTCATGAATAGGATTTATATTCGCTGTATGAATCTTGAAATCTCCACCCCTGCGCTACTATTTCCAGCCATCACATTGCTCTTACTCGCTTTTACGAATCGCTTCTTGGCATTGGCTACACTTATTCGCAATCTACATGGGAAGTACAAGAGCAATCCAGATCATACGATTATCTTTAGTCAAATAAAGAATCTGCGTATTCGCCTCAATATGATTCGTTATATGCAGGCGTTTGGCATTTTGAGTTTTTTACTCACAGTCCTTTGTATGTTTTTACTATTTCAAGAGCAGGTGCAAGTGGCTAGTTATGTTTTTAGCGCAAGTCTAATATCACTCTTGATTTCACTCTTTGTGTCCTTGATAGAAATTCAACTTTCTACCAAAGCGTTGAATATGGAATTGAGTGATATGGAGAAATGAATTGGAAAAAAACGACAACAAATGCTCCAAATTAGTGGCATTCTAGCTATAGCTAATAATTAGAACCCATAATCTGAATAGTCTGGAGTGAATTCTTCTGGGGTGAAACTCGGATTGATGTTCACTTCAGAATATTCATATTTCTCATAAAGACCTTGGTCGTCATATACATCCATCCTAACAGGAACCCACTCTTCCGCATCAATGTATAAGAGCATTTTAGGAGAGTAATCATTGGGGATTTTTATGACTTGTCCAGCTTCTACATCGTCATAGTCTTTGATATTCTTATTATATTCTACAATCATGTGTTCGCTCAACTTGTACCTGGCTGCAATGTCTTCAATGTCTTCGTTTTCTAGAACGGTATAGTCTATGTATTTGAAGTATGGATTATCCAGAGAGATGGAATGACAAGTTTTCCCATCATAATTGACAATACCGTTGTAAATGATCATTTCTTCGATCTCAGATGCATACTTATCGCACAAAAATTGCAAGATAGAAACGACATGTTCAAAGCCAGATTGAAAGATCGTATGATGTTGATCATTTCGCATGATTCCTTCTGTAGGATTGAGCTTAATGTTGATCCAAGGAAAGCCATTGGGATTGATCAGTGCTTTTTTGTTTGGTCCATCAACGTATAGGACCTCGACACCCTCTTTCGGGAATATTTGTCTGACATACACTTTGAGCGGAGACAGCTCTACTTTCGAATAAGATACCTGTTTGATCATCTTGCCATCAATTCGCTCTTGCTTATTCATCACGTAGGTGAGCGAATTTATGGAGGCAGTTCTATGAAACATTTTTTGCGCAATAGAATGACCTGATATTTTGGGAACAGCCATGAAAGCGCAGATTCCCAACACAGTGATCAATAATATGTATATGTTTTTCAGTTTCATATATGTAAAGATAACAAACAACTTAATAAGTAACTCCCGGCTATGAAAGATGTTGTTTTTTTGATGCGATACATTCTTATCTTTAGGCATGAATTTATTTTATAGGGAAGTTGGGGAAGGCTCGCCCATTGTCATATTGCATGGACTATTTGGCTCCTCTGACAACTGGCTGTCTATCGCCAAAGTATTAGGCGAAGAGCACAAGGTATATACCATAGATCAGCGAAATCATGGTCAATCACCTCATGATGACCAGTTTGACTATCAAGTCATGGCGGAAGATATTAAGGACTTCCTATTGCAACATGATATTAACAACCCGATCATTATTGGGCATTCGATGGGAGGGAAAGTTGCCATGCAATTCGCGGTTGATAATCCAGAGATGTTGGAGCGGCTTGTCGTGGTTGACATTGCTCCGAAAAGCTATCCCGTACATCATGACGAGATTTTAGAGGGACTTTGTTCATTACGCTTGTCTGAAATAAGATCAAGAGGCGAGGCAGATCAGAAGTTAGCAGCATATGTTTCAGAGATCGGAATCAGGCAATTTTTATTAAAGAACCTAGCCCGTACTTCTGATGGCTTTGCCTGGAAGATTAATCTGCCTGTCATCAAAGACAACATCGAAACTATAGGAGAAGGTCTGCCTGAAGGCACCTTATTTGATAAACCTACCTTGTTTGTCAATGGTCGGAATTCGAATTATATCAAAGAAGACGATGCGGCATTGATCTTTAAGCACTTTCCAAATGCAACACTCCAAACCATAGAAAATGCCGGCCATTGGGTTCATGCCGAGCAGCCGAAGGAGTTTTTAGAGATCGTGAAAGCATTTGTTGATTAGAAGAATTAGTCATCCAATTTAGGCATCATTATCAATATGAAGCGCTATAATATTGCTATGGTAAGGATTTCTCTACTGCCTTGCGATGGCGAATTTGTAGCAAATACCACGGTTCAGTCAATTATAGTTCAGTCAGGTCGAAAGACCTGACTCCGCATACCAAGACCTCACAGTCTAGTCAGGTCTTTCGACCTGACGCTGCATACTTACCGTCACGCTACGCATGCAAACACCATCGTCCCTAGGGAAATCGCTTTTACTTTTCAAAGACTATCTTAGTCGTGCCACCACTTACCATTTAGATGTAATTGTCACTGCAACTACCCAACCTTATG
>JGI24005J15628_10001524_pt1 | contig 12325 bp, 12 predicted proteins | sample LinPmetageLP40_FD_15628 | JGI IMG/M metagenome (IMG submission 15628)
CCAGCCACGGCAGCAATACCAGATTGCTGCCGCCGCCGATCACCACCAGACGCTCACCAGCCTGCCGGGAGGCCAGCACCTGCGCCCTGGCCGCCTCGATGGTGTGTGGCTCACTCAGGGCGCGGGCGCGCGCCGAGAAGCCCAGCGTATTGCAGCCATCCAGCGCCACCCCCTCACGTTGCGAGGTGTCGCCAGCGTTCTGATCACTGGATACCTGAGTCATGAGCGCGCCCGCGCCGTGGTCGCCGCAGGCAGTGCCGCAATGAGCGCCTCGCAGGCCACATCGATCAGATCCAGCACACGCTCGAAGGCATCGGGACCCCCGGTGTAGGGGTCCGGCACCTCACGACTGCCCGCTGCCAGCGCGGGCAGCGGGGTCGGCAGCAGGTCCAGCAGGCGACCGATCAGCGCCTGATCACCACTGTTGCTGCGCGCAGCCAAGGCACGGGTATCGGCAAGATTGGCGTCGTCCATCACCAGAATCAGATCGAAGTCGTGAAAGTCCTGCTCGCACAACTGACGGGCACGCAGCGTGCTGATGTCGTGTCCGCGCTTGGCCGCATGGGCGATGGCCCGCGAGTCAGGCTGACCGCCGACATGCCAGTCACTGGTGCCGCAACTGTCCACCGTGATGACCTGATCCAGACCATGGCGCGTCAAAGCCGCACGCAACACGCCTTCGGCACTCGGTGAGCGGCAGATATTGCCCAGGCACACCATCAGGATGCGCTCCAATGGCGCCTGACGCTGGGCCAGTTGCTCAAGAAGCTCGCTCATCAGGCCTCTCCGCTCTCGCTGCCTGCCGCTGCTTGCGCCAGCCAGTCGCGCACGTGCTCGAGATCCTCCGGCGTATCGACACCGGCCGGATGCGCCGTGCAGGCAATGGCTACCTGGATGGCATGACCATGATGCAGCGCGCGCAGCTGTTCGAGCTGTTCGAGCTGCTCCAGCGGGGCCGGCAGCCAGTCGACGTAATCGGTCAGGAAGCTGGCGCGATAGGCGTAGAGACCGATATGGCGCAGCCAGGAATCGGTGGCCAGCATGTCCGGCGGCGTGGTGAAGTGCTCGCGGTCCCACGGGATAGGCGCCCGCGAGAAGTACAGCGCACGCCCACGCAGATCACGCACCACCTTGACCACATTGGGATTGAACAGGCTGTCGACGCTGGCGATCGACTCCGCCAGCGTGGCGATCGAGGCACCCGCGTCTTCCTCGAGACGCACCGCCACCTGATCGATCAGCGCCGCCGGCAGCAGCGGCTCGTCGCCCTGGACGTTGACCACCAGGGTGTCGGGGGCCAGCGCCAGCAGCGTGACTACCTCGGCAAGACGGTCCGTCCCGCTGGGGTGATCGGCACGCGTCATCACCACCTCGGCCCCGAAGCCTTCACAGGCCTCACGGATGCGCTCGTCATCGGTGGCGATCACGACCCGGCTGGCCTGACTGGCGCAGGCATTGCGCCAGACGTGCTCGATCATCGGCTGGCCATGAATGTCCGCCAGGGGCTTGCCCGGCAGGCGTGAGGAGTTGAAGCGCGCAGGAATCACGACCACGAAGCCGGACTCGCCCTTTGAACGGCTGTCGTCTGCCTGCCCCAGCTGCAGAAGGTCACTCATCAGCCGCGGCTCCCCTTGAGCTTCTCGTCGGCATCCATCTGGCGCGCTTCTTCTTCCAGCATGACGGGAATGCCGTCGTGTACCGGATAGGCGAGGCCATCGTAGAAGCACTTGAGCTCGGCATTCGCCGCATCATAGGTCAGCTTGGCCTGACACAGCGGGCAAACCAGTAGCGCGAGCAGTTCCTTGTCCATCGAGACATCTCCGGAATAACAGCAGAAAAGAAAGAAAATTCAGCGATCAAGCACTCAGAGCGCCTCAAGGCGTTTGGCGAGCCAGTCCACCAGCGCCTGGTCCGGACGCGCCTCGACATCCAGCGCCCAGCAGCGCTCATTGGCGAAGCTGCGACACTTGACGGCGTCCTTGGCGGTCATCACCACGGGCAGATTGTCGGAAAAGCGCAGATCCGTCGGCGTGAAACGATGGTGGTCCGCCAGCGGGCGCGGCAGATGCTCGACCCCGAGGTTGGTCAGGGTGCGGAAGAAGCGCTGCGGATTGCCGATACCGGCCAACGCATGCACCTGACCGCTGAACGGCAGCTGGTGGGCAGGATAGCGCACGTCGTCGATCAGGTGGCGCCAGTGGACCGGCGTCAGCTTCATGCAATGCGATTCCACCGGCAGGCGCGAGCAGTCGATGACACCGTTGGAGATCACCGCATCGACACTGGCGAGGCGCGACAACGGCTCGCGCAGCGGCCCGGCGGGCAGGCAACGCTGATTGCCGAAGGCGCGTTCACCGTCCACGACCACCAGCTCGATATCGCGCCCCAGCGCATGATGCTGCAGACCATCATCGGAGAGCAGAATGTCGCAGCCGGCGGCAATCAGGCGCCGGGCTGCACTCGGGCGATCCGGGTCGACCGCCACCGGCAGGCCGGTCTGCTGAGCCAGCATCACCGGCTCATCGCCGGCATGCTGGGGATCGGTATCGGCCTGCACGTAGAGGGGGTAGCGCGGCGAATGCCCGCCGTAGCCGCGCGAGATGATGCCAGGGCGCCAGCCCTGCTCGCTCAACCAGCGCCCCAGCCAGGCGACCAGCGGCGACTTGCCGGTACCACCGACGGTGATGTTGCCGATCACGATCACCGGCACCGGCGCCTTCCAGACCTCACGCTTGCCGGTGAGATAGGCATTGCGCTTGCGCGCCACCACATTCTTGTAGACATGTTCCAGCGGGCGCAGCAGATGAAGCCAGCCGGCGCCGCGATACCAGGCGTCTACCAGTCGTTCACTCATGCGTCTGCCGTCTCCCGGAACTGGATGCGATGCAGCGCGGCATAAGCACCTTCCTGAGCAATCAATGATTCGTGGGTGCCGTCTTCGATGATCTCGCCATCATCCATCACCAGGATGCGGTCCGCCTTCTCGATGGTGGACAGGCGGTGGGCGATCACGAAGGTCGTCCGGCCCTGACACACTTCTTCCAGCGCGCGCTGGATATAGCGTTCGGATTCGGTATCCAGCGCCGAGGTGGCCTCATCCAGCACCAGAATCGGCGAGTCCTTGTAGATGGCACGCGCGATGGCGATACGCTGGCGCTGACCACCGGAGAGCATCACGCCGTTGTCGCCGACGATGGTGTCGTAGCCTTCGCTCATGCGCTCGATGAATTCGTGGGCATAGGCCGCACGCGCCGCCTCTTCCACCCGCGCCTTGTCGACCTCGCCGGTGCCGTAGGCGATGTTGGCGGTCAGGTCGGCATTGAACAGGGTGACATTCTGCGAGACCAGCGCGATCTGCTGACGCATCGGGCGCAGCTTGTAGTCCTCGATGGCGACATCATCGATCAGGATGCGGCCGGTGGTCGGCGCGTAGAAGCGCGGCAACAGGCTCATCAATGTCGACTTGCCCGACCCCGAACGCCCGACGATGGCGACCATCTGCCCCGGTTTCACCTCCAGATCGATGCCCTTGAGCACCTCCGGCTGATGGTCTGCATAGCGGAAGTGGACATTGTCGAAGCGCACACGGCCCTCGAGGCGACCCTCGGGCACCAGGGTGCCGTTGTCCGGCTCTGCCGGCGTATCCAGCAGGCCGAACAGTTCTTCCGAGGCCGCCATGCCCTTCTGGATCTCGCCGTTGACTTCGGTCAACTGACGCACCGGCTTGGCCATCATCGAGGCGGCGGTGATGAAGCCGACGAACTCACCGGCGCTCATGCCGGCCATCAGTTCCGGCGCCATCGCCAGCCACACCAGCGTGGCCAGCGCCACGGCGATCAACAGCTGGATGACCGGCGTGGCGGTGGCCTTGGTCAGCGCCTCCTTCATCTTCTGCTCGCGGTTGTACTCACTGACCGCCGCGAAGCGTGCCTTCTCGTAATCCTCGGCACCGTGGGTACGCACGACACGATGGCCGGACAGCGCCTCGGAGGCCACGTGGGTCACCTCGCCCATCGAGCCCTGGATACGCTTGGAGAGCTTGCGGAAGCGCTTGCTGGCATAGCTGACCACCCAGCCGATCAGCGGCGTGACCGCGATGAATACCAGTGTCAGCTTCCAGTTGGTCCAGAACAGATAGCCCAGCAGGCCGAGCACGAAGAAGCCTTCGCGCAGGATGATGGTCAGCGCCTTGGTGGCCGCGCCGGTGATCTGCTCGACATGGTAGGTGACGCGTGTGATGAGATGGCCGGTGGAGTTCTCGTCGAAATAGCGCCCCGGCAAGTGCAGCATGTGGTTGAACACCGTGGTACGCAGGGTGTGCACCACGTTGCGCGCCACATCACTCATGCAGTAGGTGCCCAGGAAGGTGCCGACGCCGCGCACGGCGAACATGCCGATCACGAACAGCGGCAGGAACAGTCTGAACTGGGCGTCAGGATTCTGAATGCCGTCGATCAGGCGCTTCATCATCTCGGCCAGCGCCGTACTCGAGGCACCGTAGATGATGTAGCCGACGACGGCGGCCAGAAACATCTTCCAGTACGGGCGAACGTAGCCGAGCAAGCGGCGGTAATGAATCCAGGTGGAGTCGCGACTCACGGGGTCTCCATAGACTTGGGCGGCGCCCTCATGGGGCATCCGGTGATGATGATTCCGTCCCGATACGCGTACTGATGCGCACACGGGTGATACCCACTTCAGCGGCGGCGTCCAGCGCCGTGACCACCTTGGCGTGGGGCGTGCGGCCATCGGCTTCGAGGATCAACCCGAAGCGATCTGCCTGGTCCTTGTACTGCGCAAGTTGCGCTCCCAGTTCATCCTCGCCGAGGCTTGCCTCGCCGAGCGTAAAATCACCTGCCGCCCCGATGCTCAGGATCAAGGGCGCCTGCTCTACCGCGCTGGCCTGACTGGACTGCGGCAGGATGAGGTCCAGCGCTCGACGGCTATCGAAGGTCGTCGAGACCATGAAGAAGATCAGCAGCAGAAACACCACGTCGATCAGCGGGGTGAGATTGACCTCCACCGACTCACGCTGGCGACGCGGAAACCTCATGACGGCCTCCCGGCACCTGCCCCCTTGCCATCATCGCCACCATAGGGGTCATCGGCGTCACGACGCATGTAGGCCGGCAGGTCTTCCGGCAGACGCTCATGGGGCTCCGGCACCTGGCCGGGGCGCTGGCCCGGGCGACGGTCGATGCCGTCATGGCTCTCGGCCAGCCCGAGCTCGCCCTGATGGTGCGAGATATACTCCACCACCTGCCCTGCCTGCTCCTCCATGTTGACGGTGATGTCCTCGACACAGCGCTGGAAATAGCGATGGAACATCAGTGCCGGAATCGCCACCGTCAAGCCGGACGCCGTCGTCACCAGCGCCTGGGAAATCCCGCCGGCCAGCTCCTGGGCGCGCTCGGCGCTGCCCGCATCGACGATCACGGCAAAGACGTCGATCATGCCGACCACCGTGCCCAGCAGCCCCAAAAGCGGCGTGATGGCGGCGATGGTGCCCAGCGGACTCAGGAACCGTTCCATGTCATGGATGACGGCCACGGCCGACTCCTGCATGCGCGCGCGTACCTGCTCATTGCCCAGGCGCGCATTGCGCAGCCCCGCCGCCAGCACGTTGCCCAGCGGCGAATGACTCTCCAGCCAGTAGACATTGACCTGTCCCTGGCTGATCAGTTCACACACCTGCTGTCCCAGGCCCTTCGGCGCGATGCGTCGACGACGCAGCGTCCACAGGCGCTCTAGGATGATGGCCAGTGCCACGACGGAACATCCGAGGATAGGGAGCATCAAGACTCCCCCTGCGTACAAGGCTTCCAGCATGTGACCTCTCCCTTGGTCTCGATGCCTCTGCGGGCACCATTGTTGTCGTGTCAGATGTCACGCGCCATCCCTGTCGCGCAGGCCGTATGAATCCGCCATGCATCTGATCATTCAGCGGATTTTACCCCAAGGCACCTCACTCCGATACCGCCAGCCCTGCGCGCTGGTTGCAGCCGCTCCCCCTGCGGCGACCACTCCCAGTGCAAGGCACCATCCAGCCCGACATGCCAGAGACACTCGACATGACGCGCCAGACGCTCCACCACGTCCGGATGCGGATGACCATGCGGATTGTAGCGACCGGCGCTGACAATCGCGTGACGCGCCGCCAGGCTCTCAAGCCAGGCATCACCACTGCTGGAGCGGCTGCCGTGATGGGCGACCACCAGCAACGGCAAGCCGCGCCCGGCCAGGCGCTGGCGCAGCGCCGCCTGCAACTCGCGCTCCTGCTGCTGGCCGATATCGCCGGTCAGCAACGCCAGCGGGCGCGCGCCATGTGCTATCAAGACCACACAGGAGTGCGCGTTGTCACGTCGGGCCTTCAACCCTGCTGGCGGCCACAGCATCTCAAGGCGCACGGGCTGGCCCTGCAGCTCACCGAGGGTGATGCTGCGCCCGGCGACACACTCCCGCATTGCCACCTCATCGAGCCAGCTTACCTGACGCTCCAGTCGCGCCCGCTGCCCGGCCGGCACCCACAAGGCGGCGATCTCCTCGGCAGACAGGGCCTGCAGTCCACCGGCGTGATCGCCATCCCCGTGACTCATGATCACGCCGATAGGCTCTCCCGCCGCGGATGGCGCCCCCGGCAAGCGAGCGCTGGCATTGCGCGACGCCGCCCCAGATCGTAACGCCAGTGCCTCGGCACCTGCCGTGACGCGCCTGTCGAGTCACTCGCGCTCGACGCCAGATGACTGTGCAGCGACAGCGCCAGCCCCTGCCCGACATCGTGCACCGTCAGACTGAGCGCGGGCGCCCGGGGCGAGAACGAGGCGGCCTCCGTCGCGTGCGCGCCGGCGTCCCGCCCGACGGTGGCCAGCGCAGTCGGTGACCACGGCAAGGCCAACACCGCCAGTGACAGCCCCCAGCAGAGTGCCACGCTGCCACACAGGCGCTTCAGACGGCCATCGAGGCCCGGCACACCCTCCGCCAGCCAGGCACCCAGCAGGGCCATGACCGCGAGCGTCAGGATCAAGGCCGAGGGAGTGGCGTCCGACAGGCCCGCCGCCATTGGCGCCTGCGGCCAGCGCCCCTGCGTCGACGCCAGCGAAGACAAGGTCTCCATCGTCTGCGCCATGCCCTGTGCCAGCAGCTGCCATAGACCGCCGCTGAACACACCGTCAGCGAGCATCGCCGCGGTCCGTGACGGGACGAGTCCCGTGAACAGCAACAGCTGCTCGAGCCCCGCAAGCCCCCAGCCCAGCATGCCAAGCGGCACGATCAATAGCGTCACCAAGGGCGCCATCAGCAGATTCATCGGCAGCGACAACCAGGACAGCTGGCCGCGCGAAAGCAGCAGGGCCGCACCCATGACCAGCGTCAGCAACCACTGGCTGCGCAACGTGGCCAGACACCAGCCGCGCATTCCCCGCGGTCGCGAGCGGCCCTGCCAGGCCAACAGCAACACCGCCACGGCGATGAATGATAGCCAGGTACCCGGTCGCCACAGCGCCAGCGGGTCCAGCCCCAGCACCAGAATCAGCGCCAGCATCCAGACCTGCCACACACCCAGGCCGCTGCGGCCACTCGCCATCCAAAGCCCGACCGTCACCATCAAGGCGGCGCGCAATGCCGGCGGCGCCAGGCCTGCCAGCAAGGCGAAACTCCAGGCCGCCAGACAGGCAAGCCACCAGGGCGCGACGCTGAATCGCCATCCGCCCGGTCGCCAGAGACGCAGCACGCCGAAACTCAGCCCCAGCACCAGGCTTGCCATCAATCCGACATGCAGCCCCGACACCACCGCCAGATGCGTCAGTCCCGTGGCGTTCAGCGTGTCCCAGTCGTCGTGGGTCAGTGCCGAGACCTTGCCCAGCGTCAATGCCGCCAGCCAGCGACAGGGCGAACCCGGCCAGTCGACCAGTGCCTCGCCCTCGCCTTCGCCGCAGCGCTGCCACAGAGCCTGCTCGGCATGCAGGCGCAGTGCTGCCAGCCCGCCTGGCGGCGCCAGGCGCTGCGCAAGGGACAGTTGGCGCACGTAACCCGTGGCGACGATGCCTTCGCGCCATAGCCAGGCGACACGGTCAAACTCCGCTGGGCTCGCTGAGCGCCCGAAGGCCGGGTTGCTGGCGCCATGAGGCGGCACCAGACGCACGACCATGCGCCAGCGCTCACCGGCCTGCCAGGGAGTCGCCAGCGCCTCGCGTGTCGCAACATCGCGAGGCAGCTTGCGTGGCCAGTAGCGCCTAAGCTGGACCCGGTGATCCAGCAGTCGCTGACAGGCGGCCTGACGTCCGGCATCCGCGCTGGGCACCTCCGTTGGCTGGAAGAGATCACAGCGCGAGACACGCAGCACCAGGCGCACCGAGTCATCAGGCGTCGGCAGTGCGCGATTGACCTGCTCGACCCGGCCTTCCAGCCACAGCTCCTGGCGCGTCAGCGCCTCCGCCATCACGAGCGGCTGCTGCAGAAGGCCGATCACCAGCCCGAACCCCAGCGCTGCCGAGAGCCGCAGGCTCAAGGCTCCGAGCCGAGAGCGACGTAACTCAGCGTCGGGAACAGGGGGCTCGAAAGCACGGGTGGGAGAGGCGGCCAAGGCCCCTGCCACCATCAGCCAGCAGAGCAGCAAGGCGGCCAACATCAGGTTGTCGCTTAGCGTCATGAAGGCGGCCCAGCCATGCGCCCCACCCTCTTGCGCGCCGAGCCCTGCCGATGAGCGTGACTGCCAATCCGCGCCCCACTCGCCCTGGCGTGACAGCCAGATTCCCGCCACCAGCCCCGCCAGCAGCTGGGCCAGCGAGGCCGGTGACAGCCAGAATCGAGCGGGATGGGACGATTTATTCACGGTGGCGCCTGACATGTTGCTGGCCTCTTGCAAGGTCACCCGTGGCGCAGCCCGTCAGGCATGGCGCGGGCTTTGCTGTACTCAGTGCCGAATCGAGACACGCGGGTTGCAGATCACGAACCGGATAACTGCGCAGTCAGCATGGCAGTCCTGTAGCCATGTATGGATAATGGCCGGCGTTGAATGCCAAATGGCCAAGTCATGCCTCGTCGTCTACTCAAGCGGCTCATGCCGGAACCGGATGCCCTCAAGCGCAAGAAGTCGCTGCGCTTCATGCATCACCTGATCGCCGATCCCGCACTGTGGGCGTTGTCGCGACGCACTGTGGCCAATGCCTGCATGGTGGGGCTGTTCTGTGCGCTGCTGCCGATTCCCTTCCAGATGGTGGTGGCCGCCTTCGGCGCCTGGGCACTGCGCTGCAACCTCGCGCTGTCGGTAGGTCTGGTGTGGGTGACCAACCCGCTGACCATGCCGGTGGTCTACTACGCGACCTACCGCGTGGGTGCCTGGATGCTGGACACGCCCGCACGCGTGATGCCGGACCAGGTCTCCGCGGCCTGGTTCGCCAATCAGCTGGAAGACATCCTGCCCGCCCTGGCGCTGGGCTCGCTGGTCAGCGCCGTCGTCCTCGCGCTGCTGGCCAACATGCTGGTCCGCCTCTTGTGGCGCTATCAGGTGGTGCGCAACTGGCGCAGCCGCCGCAAGGCGCGCCTGGCCGCCAGACGTTGCAGCAAGGAGCAATCGTCACGCCAGAATGCTGAGCAGGACACCGACAAGCTCTGAACGCTGCCGACAGGCACGCATGAAAAACGCCCCGCCATCGAGAGATGGCGGGGCGTTTGGCTTTCTGGCTAGCGTGAATCAATCAGCGGCTCGACTCAGTCCTCGTGCAGCTTGCCGCCGTCCAGGCGCAGCACACGGTGCTGGTGCGCGGCCAGACCGTTGTCGTGGGTCACGATGATGAAGGCTGCCTGCGCTTCACGCGCGATGTCATCCATCAGCTCGAGAATGCGCGCCGCCGTGGTCTGATCCAGGTTGCCGGTCGGCTCGTCCATCAGCACCAGGCTCGGGTCCGTCACCAACGCACGCGCGATGGCGACGCGCTGGCGCTCGCCCCCGGACAGCTCGCCCGGCTTGTGGTCGGCACGCGGCGCCATGCCGACCCGCTCCAGCAGCTTGCGCGCCTTGACGGCAGCCTCGGCGCGCTTGTGGCCACGGATGATCAGCGGCATCGCCACGTTCTCTTCGGCACTGAATTCCGCCAGCAGGTGGTGGAACTGATACACGAAACCGATGTGCTGATTGCGGAAGCTGCCCAGCGCCGACTCGCTGAGTTCGGACAGGCGCTGGCCGGCCACCTTCACGATGCCCTGGCTGGGATGGTCCAGACCGCCGAGCAGGTTGAGCAGCGTGGTCTTGCCGGAGCCGGAGCTGCCGACGACGGCGACTCGTTCACCGGCATGCACGCGCAGCTCCAGCTCGTCGAGCACCTGCACCTCTTGCGGGCCCTCATCGTAACTGCGACTCAGGCGCTCACAGATCAGCATCGGCTTGCCGTGGGCCTGACCCGGCGCGTGAGTGTCAGAAGCCGGCGTCGGCATGGCGGTGTCTCCAGCAGCAGAACGGATGGATGCATCAGACGGTGTCGACGGATTACTCATAGCGCAGCACCTCCGCCGGCTGGATGCGCGAGGCGCGCCAGGCCGGATACAGCGTCGACAGGAAGCTCAGCACCAGCGCGGAGCCGATGATGATGCCCATGTCGCTCATCTCGAGGCGCGATGGCAGATAGCTGATGAAATAGACGTTGGGGTCCAGGAACTGGATACCGAAGGTCGACTGCACCCAGGCGATGATGTCGGAGACGCTCAGCGCCAGCGCCACGCCGGCGATGGCGCCGATGATGATACCCATCACACCGATGGTCAGCCCCTGCACGATGAAGATGCCCATGATGGAACCGGGCCTGGCCCCGAGGGTACGCAGGATGGCGATGTCAGCGTGCTTGTCCGTCACCATCATCACCAGCGTCGAGACGATGTTGAAGGCCGCGACGGCGACGATCACCATCAGCAGCAGGCCGATCATGTTCTTCTCCATCTGGATGGCGGCGAACAGGTTGCCGTGGGTGCGCTTCCAGTCCATGCCGCGATACTGCGGCCCCAGCTGACTGACGATGTCACGGGTGACCTGATCGGCGCTGAACAGGTCATCGAGCTTCAGGCGTACCCCCTGGACGTCGCCTTCCTTGAAGCGCGCCAGCTTGGCCATATCCGAGATATCGGTGTAGGCAAGGCTGGCATCGACGTCCGCGCCGACCTTGAAGATACCGGTCACCGTGAAGCGCTTGAGGCGCGGGAAGATACCCCCCGGCGTGATGGAGGCCTCGGGCACCAGCAACGTGACGCGATCCCCCACGCCGACGCCCAGGTTGCGCGCCAGCAGCTCGCCCATCACGATGCCCCAGCTGCCGGGCGTGAGATCCGCCAGGCTGCCCTGCACCATGTGCTCGCTGATGATCGAGACCTGGTCCTCCGCGGACGGATCGATGCCGGTGACCAACGCGCCCTTGTTGCGGCCGTTGGTGGTGAACATGCCCTGCTGCTCGATATAGGGCGCCGCACCGACGACATGCGGCTTCTCGCGCAGCTTGCCGGCCAGCGTCTCCCAGTCGGTGACGCTGTCACGCGCCTCGACGCGCACATGCGGCACCATGCCCAGCACGCGGGTGCGCAGCTCGTGGTCGAAGCCGTTCATCACCGACAGCACCAGAATCAGCACGGCGACGCCCAGCGACAGCCCCAGCATCGAGGTCAAGGAAATGAAGGAAATGAAATGGTTACGGCGCTTGGCGCGGGTATAGCGCAGGCCGATCAGAAAGGGTAGGCGATCCAGCAGCATCGAAGTCGATTCCTTGGGTCAGGGTCGCGGGCCATGATACGCATTCCGCAGGCTCGGCGCATGGAGCCATATTCGAACGCAGTTTGCCAGCCTTCGTCTGTGGCCAACATGAACCGCCAGCATGGCGAGACATGTGCACGTCAGACGCCACAGGGCTAGCGTCGGCGCATGGCTCTGCTATCATCGCGCGCCGAGTCCGCGGCATTGCGGCTTGCGCCTTTATCGTTACCTCTTCATCAGGGAGATGCCCATGGCCACCCGTCTGCTCGCCGAATGGCACCCGCAGGACGCCATCCAGCTCAGCTGGCCCAGCCCGCACAGTGACTGGCGCGAGATGCTCGAGAGCATCGAAGCCACCTGCGAGGCCATGGTGATCGCCATCAGCCGCTATCAGCACGTGCTGATCAGCGTCAGCGATGACGCCACCCGCGAGCGCCTCGCCGCGCGCTTCGCCGGTTTCGGCGTGCCCGCCGAGCGCCTGCATCTTTTCGTGGCGCCGCTGGATGACACCTGGACGCGCGACCATGGCCCCATCACCATCGAACGTGATGGCCAGCCGGTGCTGCTCGACTACACCTTCACCGGCTGGGGCGG
>JGI24005J15628_10001525_pt1 | contig 12317 bp, 17 predicted proteins | sample LinPmetageLP40_FD_15628 | JGI IMG/M metagenome (IMG submission 15628)
CTTTATTTTTACGATAATAAGCTTTATTCTTCGGTATTTCTTCCATTATATATAATTAAATATTTTATTTTTAGAAATTAAACTTTAAAATATAAGTTAAGTTATAAGTATGGAAGATATTGAAGCCCAAGTTCAAGAAAAATCAATTGAAAGGATTAAGACTGAGATTAAAGAGATTGAAGTTAAGAAACCAAAGAAAGAAAGAACCCAAGCTCAAAAAGACGCTTTTGAGAAAGCCAGAAAGAAGCGCCAAGCTAACTTAGAGAAAAAGAAAATAGAAGCCCAAGGTTTAAGTGAAGCCCAAGACGAAGTTATGGATGATTATTATGGTGAGCCAGATAACGAAGTTCAAGAAATAGTTAAAGAAGAACCTAAACCAGAAAAAGTAATTCAAGCTCCAAAGAAAAGGGGGCGACCAAGAAAGAAGAAAGAAGAACCACCAGCCCCTCACTTTATACCGCCAACTAATAGTATGCCTTCTATGTATCCAGTTCAAGGTCAGTTTAATCCCTATGCCTTTTATGGTGGTATGATGCCCCCCCAACAACAGCCACAACCAGTAGTCCATAACTATTATTATGGAGCCAATCCTAAGGAAACCGAAAGAGAAACTATTAGAGAAGTTAAACCACAAGAACAAGAACCAGAAGTTCAGTTTGAACCAGAGGTTTATCAAGAAGTTGAAGAAGAGTATGAGGATGAGTATGAACTTCCAAGTGACCCAAGATTAAAATATAGGTTTGCTTAAAAAATCATAATTAAAATATAACTATATTATATAATATTGATGAGTTCTTCTGGATTAAAAACTGGTGATTTTTCAAACTTGGATGTGACTTATGGTTTGGGAGTTGGAACAAGAAGAGATAATGGAACAAAGGGTCAAGTCCTTACAAGTGGGGGAACCAATAAACCTATGACTTGGGGTTCTACTGGTGTTAGTGATGTTAAAGCTGATGACGGAATATTAGTTGCGACTGCTGGTTCTGAAAGAACTATAAAGGCTCACATAGACGGAACTACGATAGTATTTGATAATGGCGCTCCAACTAAACTTATGAAGGTTGCTACCCCCTTTGGAGGTGAAGCTTTAACTTCTGGAACTGGTATAAGTTATAATAGCGGAACTACTTATGACGGCTCAGTAGCCAGAACTATATCTATTAACTTAGAAGACTTAACCGCTGGCTCTGGTATAAATTATAATAGTGGAACTACTTATGATGGAACAACTGCTAAAACTTTGTCTATTGACTTAGAAGACTTAACCGCTGGAACTGGTATAAGTTATAATAGCGGAACTATTTATGATGGAACAATCGCTAAAACTTTATCTATTGACTTAGCTGACTTAACCGCTGGAACTGGTATAAGTTATAATAGCGGAACTATTTATGATGGAACAATCGCCAAAACTTTATCTATTAACTTAGAAGACTTGACCGCTGGAACTGGTATAAGTTATGATAGTGGAACTACTTATGATGGAGCCACCGCTAAAACTTTGTCTATTAACTTAGAAGACTTAACCGCTGGAACTGGTTTAAGTTATAATAGCGGAACTACTTATGATGGAGCCACCGCCAAAACTTTGGCTATAAACTTACAAAACTTAACCGCTGGAACTGGTATAACTTTCAATACTGGAACTACTTATGATGGAACAAGCGCTATAACTATTAACGCCGATGCGACGCCGAACGGAATTACAAACTATAACTGGTGGGCGGATAAAACCACACCTGGTTTTAGGAAAGCTCCTACTACCTTTGCGACTGGTATCACTTATAGTAATTTGTTTTTTAATGGTGCGAGTTCTGGTGGTTATGTGAGTATGAGATATACTATGCCTGCTGGTAGTAGATACTTTAAAATAACATTAGACTTTCAATTTGTTTGGGAACAACCAGTTTTTAAAGGAACATACTATCCACACATAGCTTATGTTAGATTAGTTGATGATACTACTGGGGCGGATATAACTTTAACTAATGGTGCCGTGACTGAAACTACTATATCAGTTGTTAATACCGCCCCATTAAATACGACGGCTGGTGACCCAGTCCAGACTGCGAGTATAAGCTGGATTTATGATTATGGTTCAACGCTTTCAAGTAATACCGAGAAAGTTTTTAGACCCCAATTTGCTAACTGGTTTTTTGATACTACTTCTACTTCTGGGGCTATGAGAGACTTTTTAGTTCTTTCAAAAGCTACCACTATTACTGGCGGTTCAAGTGCTTTTCAAACAAACGAGTTTTGTGGAACGATAGAAGATTTAGGAAGTTCTTATGTTCCTAATACCAATAAACCAAGTCCTTCTTCTGGGGCTTAGGGGTTTAAAAACTATAATTAAAATATTGTATAACTTATAATGAAAAAGAACTCTTGGTTGTTACACTTATATAGGGATGAAGATAAAACCGACTTGTTTAAAGTTATGGAGTTTCAAACCATAAAAGATATAAGTGATTGTATAGAAGTTGAGCCACAAGTTATAAGTAATTATTTTCACGGATTAATTAAGCCCAGAGGATTTTTGAAGTTTTGTATTCTATATCAATCTATTCCGTTGTAGTGAAATCTTTGATTTCCAATAATCCTTTGGATTGTAATCATAACAAAACTATTTAAACAATTATGATGTAATAATACTATTATAACTATGGTTTGTTTTAATTGTAAAGTTTCAATTCAAGGAAAAGAAATTCACAACAAAGAATATAAATCTTTAAAAGAGATATCAAGTGAATTAGGATTAACCTATCAACAAGTTGCCGATTATAGCGTGGGTAGAGTTAAGAAGCGCTCAACGAATAATTTTATATACCACCCCTCTATTCAAATAACAAAGATTAAGAATAAGGATGATGAGTTGGTTACAACTAACTAAACTTTTAACTTATAATTATTAATTTTTTTAAATATCCTATATTAATATAATGAGTTCGTTTAGAAATCCCAATATTGATGATAGGTCTAAGTTTTATCCACCTACAACCTTCGGACAAACCAAAGGTTTTAGAACAACTAAAAAGATACCCAGAAAGCGCCGTAGAAAGACTAATCTAAGGGCTATGGGTAGAAGAGAAGAAGCTTTAACTATGCCGTATAGAACCGCTACACAAGTTAAAAAGAAACCTTCTATATATCAAACCGCTAATGACTTTCTATCTATACACCAACAATCTTTAATCAATTCACAAAGAGATAATAGAGAGGTTCAAAGATTAGAAACAGCTGAGGAAAAGAAGTTAAAACAAGAACAATTAGAACTTCAAAAAAGAACCATAGCGCTTCAAGAACAACAGGTTCAACTACAAGGAGTTCAAAAAACTCAACAACTTGCTATTGAAGATAAGAAAGTTTCTAATGATAGATTAAGAGATAAAGAAAGAGCCAGAAGTGATAGAGTTAAAGAGGTTAATAGACGCGGTGAAAGACAAGAAGAATTAGGTATTCAAAAAACTCAAACTGAAAACCAAAGACAACTTCAAAACGCTTTCTTATACCAACAAGGAGAACAAGCCAGAAAACAAGCTCAGTTAGAAAGTGATAACCGCCACCTTAGAATGTTAGAACAACATAAAGAGTTTAACATAAACCAAGAAAATAATAGAAGCCGTGAAAGACTTGCCGAACTTGAANNCTCTAAACAAANTAATATTAACCGAGCGAATGAAAGAATATTTTCTGAGTTTAGTCAAACTTTAAACAATAGAGTTGCTGATGGTGAAAGGAGACAAGGNGAGGTTGAAAGAATAGGTAGAGATATTATAGACAAGTTAGACCAACAAAGAAATCCCCAGTTTGATACTACTATTCCAGATTTAAGAACCTTTCAGGATGTTACCACGCCGTTTCCAAGTCCTATTGCTGAACCTATTAGATTACCAGATAAATCTCCTTCTGGTCCAGTTGTAAGGACTTTAAGTTCTGGCTCTATTGAGTTTGAAGGAACTGCCCCAGATGAGCCACCGAAACAAGAAGGTTTAACTTCTATTCCAAGTCCCTTAGAACCACCCAATCGTTATTCCTTGGATTATGATAAACCCAGAGACCCAAGTCAAAGCCCACCCTTTAAACCAAAAGTAGGAGGAGTTTCAACTGGTATCGCTTCAAGGATGGAACGATTGAATGAAAGTCAAAACTCACTCTCTACAAGTGGTAGAGAAGAAATAGAAAAACTTAGAAGTATGGTTACAAAACCAAGTCCTATACGCCCAGAACCAGAACCAGAACCAGAAAGAATAAGGTCACCTACAATACCACCCCAAAGTCCATTACAACTTGCTACACCCAGAGAAGCGGTTCAAAGAAGTAATAGTTTAAGAGATAGACCAATTGGTTTAGAAGGCGGTTTAGGTGGGGCGGTTTCAGAAGGAATACAAGCTGGTGGTGGATTAGTTTTAGATACTATCGGTAGTGGCTTACGAGCTGGGGCTGATTTAGGAGTTGGTGTAGCCCAAGGAGTTGGTGGAGCGGTTTATGATGCTACAATAGGTCAGTTACCTACGGCTAATGAAGTTGGTAACGCTTTGGGTAGAGGTGCTATTGCTACCGCTGGTAATGTTGCGAGTGAAGTTGGAAGAGTTGGTGGTTTAGCCGTTGAAGGAGTTTTAGGTTCNCCAACAATATCACCAGAGGATTTACCAAGCCCACCAGTAGAAGTTCCNCAAGGGGAAGAAGAGGATTTGGGTCCCCCAGCCACAGCCGTAGAACAATCAGATACTAAGAGAAAACAACCAGAACCAGAACCAGAAGAAGATTTTGAAATAGTTGAAGAAGAACAATTACAAGGGTTACCAGATGTATCTCCTAACGACCCAGTTAGAATACAAGCCAGATTAGAAGAATATAATCAACTTGTTGGTTATAGTGATAAACAAAAAGATTATCCTAAAAACTTTGATGACTTACCTAATCATTATAGATTAGTTGTTTTAGAAGATATCCAACCACAAGAATTAGGAAGACAAAGAACACAATTACCTTTTAAGAAGGGAGACCAGTATCGCTTACAAAGAACAGACTATCAAGGTCAAACTGGTGCTAATCAAGGAGAGTATGATAAACTTGTTGGTTTTAGTGATAAACAAAAAGATTATCCAAAGAACTTTGATGACTTATCAAATCATTATAGATTAGTTGTTTTAGAAGATATCCAACCACAAGAAATAGGAAGACAAAGAACACAATTACCTTTTAAGAAGGGAGACCAGTATCGCTTACAAAGAACAGACTATCAAGGTCAAACTGGTGCTAATCAAGGGTATTACTTTTACCGAGATAATAAGGGAACACAGATGGCTCCTAAGAACTCTAACTTGTTTAAATTAAACTTGAAAAAACAAGATAAGAAAATAAGAAAGTTAATCAAAGAAGGAAAACTAAAAATAGTCTTGGACGAGTTTGGTTAAAATATTATAAGTTATATAATATAAAGTATGCCGAGTAAAAACCCAACAATTCAAAAAGCTTTCAAGGATGGAGTTATAACCAAAGGTCAGTATGATAAACTTAGTGATGGACTTCTTTTAGGTATTATCAAGAAGAAGAAAAAGACACCGATGGAGAAGAAACCCAAAGGTAAAGGTAAAGGAACCAAGGAAGTTAGACATAAACTTGGTAAAGAGAAACATAAGCGTGGAAGACCTAAGGGTGGTTCTAAGGTTGTTGTTGATAAGTGAAAAAATAGACTTGAAAATAATGGTTTAGGAACAGGNGGTTTAAGATTAGAAACTTCAAAAAATAATATATACTAAGTATATAATGGAGGATGTTATTATGGAGAAACCAGTTGATTGGNATAATCTGAATGTAACCAAAGATTTGAATAATGTTAAACCTACTAAGTCTAAGAATATTTATATTTGTAGTAATGAGCCTAAACTTAATTATACTTTTACTTCTAAGGAAAACGCCGATGAAGACCCTTCTAAGTTGGTTATAACACCACGAGAAGCGTTTGACTATGGCGTAGTTATAAAGAAGGGGGAGGAAGAGACTGAGGATAATGTTGGGACTTTGGATACAACTGCTCCAATTAGTTATGCTTCAATTAAAGAACCAAGTTTAGGTGAAGAGTGGTATAGAAAGAAGTTTCCAAACTTACCAGATGAGTTTTATGGAGTTATCGCGAGATATACTTGGGGTAATCCACAAACCAAAAAGAGTATCAAGAATGAAAAGAAAAAGTATGAAAAGAAAGATAAACCAAAAGGAAAAGAACCACCACAAGGATTACAAGTTTTAAAAGGAAAGTTTGTAGTTGATTTTAGTTAATTATTTTTGTAACCTATATTTTTATAATTTTTATATATACTAAATATATAATGAATAGAGCCTACTTACAACTCTTACAAGCCAAAGGTTTGAATAACTTCCAACCAGTATTACAGAACAAAGTTCAACCATTAGCTAATTCTAATCCAATAGAACCACAATTGGCTATAAGACCTCAGGGTTTTGGGACAAGGTTCGCGGATGCTCCACCAGAGTTTATAGCTGAAAGTAAAGAAGATAATGGAATAGAAAGAACTAAGAAACCCAAACCTAAAAAGAATAAGAGAAAAAAGAATAAGAAAAAATAAAATAACTTATATTATATAATATAATGGAAGGATTAAACACGATGAGAGCTATTCGCCGAAGCCGAACCGATGCCCCAGTTTCAACAAGATTAGGAGAACACTTAGGGAAAACTCTAAGTTCCCACCAAGTTCTACCAGCCGTTCAAAGTTCTAAGGCTGGTTTAGTTTCAAACTTAGCGCGTGTTAAGAAGCCTAATCTCCCAGCTTCTTCAACTGGCGGTTTAAGGAGAGACATAACACAAACCCACAACGCTAATGATACACGCCATAGAGTTATGAACCACTCTTTCACAGACGGACAGGCGTTACAGAAAATCAGAGGTATTCAACATACTCTTATAAGACCAGCCCACGGAATTAAAGCTGGCGGTCACTAAAATATCAAAATAAAAATATAACTCTATTATATAATGAAATTAGGACAAAAAATTAAAGGAGGTTTAAGAACTGGATTAAAAGTGGCGTCTATTGGAGTTGGTGGTTATCTTGGTGTTAAAGCTGGCGCTTTCGTGCGTGATAGTAAAGCTGGTAGTTATCTTGGTGTAAGAGATTTAAGAACACAGGGCTAAAACTATCCCATACAAAATAAAATAAATACCTATTATATAATATAATGAGTAGAAGTTCAAGTGGAATACAACCTTTTAGTGCTAACGAAGATAGAACAGAGTTTAGATTATACCAGAAGAAATTAACAAACGCTATTAATGATAGATTATTCAAAGCTACAACTCCCTTTAAACTACCAAGACCGAAAGTTGAACCAAAAGGTTTAAGTGACTATTTGAATGACCGAATACAAGACCAAGTTGAAAGAATAAAATTATTCCCATAGATTAGTTTCATAAATAAAATAATTACCTATTATATAATATAATGAACTTTGAAACTTCTACTGATGCGTCAAGAATATTTTTTATTGATAGTAGAGACGGAATTAATGAAAACTCAAACCCACAGATTACAACCGACTTTACCTTAAACTTGGAAGACCCTATTGTTGTTCCAAACCACCACACTATACTTATGGCTTTACACCGCGTAAATATTCCCAGAACCTTTTACAATTTTAAAAAGAATAGAAACGCTGGTGTAGAGATAGTATTTAGTGGTTATAATGGAGCTAATACTGATGGCTTTGGTATTGGTTATGCTACACTACCCAGATTAACTTTTGAAGTGAATGAAGGTAACTATGATGCTATATCTACTATGAACTTGATACTAACCAGAGTTAATGATTATCTTGATACTGGTGTTTCAAGGTTCGCGAATATAGTTTTGGATGTTGCTGATAGAGGTATCTATGAGTTTGATATGAACTACAACTCAGATGCTTTAAAGTATGAATGGAGGATACAACCTAAAACTGATGCTAACCAACAGCTTACAACAAGAGATATAAGGATTTCTTTCCTATGGAAAACTGGAACTAATTTTGGTTCAGATTTACCAAAAGAAGATATAAGACACGATACAAGTATAAGACAAGAGGTTGGATTTATAAGTAATACTTGGATTAATACAATTATCCAAGATTTCTTTGTAGGTTTTAAAGGAGCCACTCTTCTGGTTGATAGGATTTGGAATGGTGGTTATGGTTCTAAACCAGTTAGCGATGCTACAATTTGGGGGACAGAACTTAGAACCGCTTCTGATATGACGGCTACTATGATAGCGAATGGAATTGAGTTTTTTAAAGGTTATGATAATGGAGGGTCAGTTGATAGAACTGGGGATATAAATTATTTTAGTTGTGTTGATATGAATTACCATACTTCCAACTTATACCTCCACACAAGTATAACTCAACACTCTGTATTGGATAGTCGTATTGGTTGTAGGTATTCTAATATTCTTGCGAGAATACCAGTTTCAGTTCAAAGCGGTGAAGAGGTTATAGTTACTCCGAGTGATGGCTCAGTTCATAAGTTAATTTTGAAAGTCAGAGAGATAACACAACTAAGAATTAGATTAACTGATTTGAATGATAAAGTGATTGATTTGAATGGTTTAGATTGGACTATGAGTTTAGAGTTTGACTTTATAGAAACACCAGAGGTAGAAGTTAAAACCAGTATGAGAGAAACAATTGAGGGTCGTAAGTATGAAAGGTTCTTGAAAGATAAAGGTAAGTTGAATGAATTAAGACAATTGAAAGTTAGAGAGGGACAAATAAAGAAAGTTAATGTATAAACTAAAACCGCTTTGAACCCCTTTGAGTTTTTTAAATTATAAGTATTATATATAATAGATGGGTTTTTTCAGTAAAGTCGGAAGTTTTATTTCTAAGAAAGCTAACACTCTTGGAAAGAAAGTTGCTAATGTTTCAAGTGATTTAGGTAAGAAAGTTTATGAAGGAGCGCGCCAAGGTTATAACTATGCGCTTGAAAATAGTGAGAATATAAGTTCTATTGCTGGTAAAGTTGGAGATATAGCCGACAAAGTTCAGAAGGGGGCTACTATCGTTGGAGCTGGTATTACGGCTACTGGTATAGGTGCGCCACTTGGAGGATTTGTTGAAGGTGTGGGTGCTTTGGCTGGTGGTGTAAGTAAAGGCGCTGGGGCGGTTCAGAAAGGAGCTGATGTTGTAACTATGGCTAAGAAAAAAGGAGTTCTAAGTAGGGCTACTAAGAAGGGTGGTTTTAGTGGGGCTATTGATTTGGATAAGTTTAATTAATTTTATTTAAGTTTAATTTTTTTATATTATATATATATATAAATATATAATGGCTTCTTTTATACTCGGTGTTTTGTGTGGAATGTTAATTGAAGAGGTTGCGAGGTATGGTGTTCGTAAGTGTGATAAGTGGAAAGAACAACTGGAAGCTTTACCAGATATAAATCAAGAAGTTGAAGAACTTGATAGAGATAAAACAAAAGTTTTAAAAGCTGAGAATAATTAAATATCTATTAAGTATATATAATGAGTATTGAAGAACAATCAAGGTATTTTTGCTACAATCTAAGTGCGGAGTTTCAAGCTACTCCAACTAACAACGGAACTTTAAAGTTCTACATCCCACCGCTAAGGTCTAATGGTTTTAGCGACCACTATAAACAGGCTCTTGTTAAAATTAAATCAGTTCAGATAGCTGGTTCAACTACTAATGCTGATGGGATTATTCCTATTGCTTGGGGTAATATAGGGACAACTGATATAGATTATTGTTTAGGAGGTCTCAATCTATTAACTAATCTTGGAACTGGTAATAGCGGTTTTATTGGTGCTAAAAGCCAAACTATTGATGATAATGATGCTGATGGTGTGGCTAATTTTAGAAACAGGTATGGAGTGTTAGTTAAGCCACAATTAGATAGTGTTATAGAAGCTGGCGCTCAGAAGGTTAGACCTATGGCTTTTACTTTTGAAGATTTTAGTGATATTGATAGTTGTGGTATTCTATGTGGTCTTCCTTTCGGTCAGTTTTTAGATATAACTTTCCAAGAAGCTAAACAAGGTATTGATGGTAACATACAAGTCCCAGTTAATTTCAAGACTGGTGCGAGAATTGGTGGAGTAGGAGTTTCGGTAACTATTGAGTTTAAGTTAATCTAAAAAACTAAAACTTTTAGTTTAATTTTCAAAATTATAATATAAGTTATATTATAAAAATAATGGAACGCGTATTACCTAAAACTCTTGATTATACTGATGTATTGCCTCTGGCGGTTGAAAGCCGTGCGAGGCGCCGAACCTTCTTTCCGATTAACGGACAGACCTTCAACTCTGGGGGTGCTAACATAATCCGAATTGATTTAAGTGCTGATGCGCTTTTAGATACCCAACACTCATACCTACGATTTACCTTTACCGCCAAAGGAGATGCTTGTGGCTTTGATAGTGCTGGCGGTCACGCTTTTATCCGTCGCCTTAGAGTAGAACAATCTGGAACTATCCTTGAAGATGTTAATTCTTACAATCGCCTTATGGGAGCGGTTGTTCTACCTTGTATGAGTTCTAACGAACATAATGATGAGCGCTCTATTACTGAGGGTGTTTCAACTATCGGTTCTCGTATTGGTGCTGGTGCGACTNCTGGAACTGAATACGAAGTCTCAGTCAATTATGCTGGTGTTCCAGCCACTAATGTTGGTGGTATTGCGAGTGCTATTGTTGGTGGTCGCCACAACAAGAACGACCAAGTCGCCCCTAATGGAACTTATGAGTTCTGTATTCCCCTTAACTCTGGTATCCTTAACAACGAGAAACTTATCCCTCTTATGCTTATGAGCGCCCCTCTAACTATTGAAATTGAACTTGCTCCTTCTATCCAGCCAGTTGTTTGGGAGACGGATGGTAACAACTATGATATCTCTAATGTGCGCTATATCGCTAACTTGATTGAAGTCGGTCAGGATGTTGGCGCTCAACTCCGTATGGTTCAGGAAGTCTCTGGTGGTGTTCTAACACTTTCAGGTCAAACTTACCGCCACTTCACAGGACAGCTTTCTAATGGTGGAACAGGCGACCAGATAATTAATGTTCCAGCGCGAGTTAAAAGTATGAAGTCACTTTTCTTTGTGGGTCAGGGCGCTGGTTCTGATGCTTACAACACCTATGATGTATCCTATGGTGGAAATATGAAACTGAATGAATACCAGTTAAAGATTGGCTCGGTGGTCTATCCCCCTACCCCAGTCCGTTGTAACTTTGGAACTGGTGCCGATAGTGTTATCTGGTCTAAGCGCTCTGAACCGCTTATGGAACTTGCTAAATCTTGGGGTTCGGTTGGTTCTACTAAGGGTATGGGTCAGTTATCAACTCTAACTTATGGTGTATCTGAAAGCGCTCGTTCTGGAACCAGCGGTGATAAGGTGTATGCTCCATTCGGTTTAGACTTAGAAGCCTTCCAGCGTGTTGCGATTGAGAGTGGTGTTAATACCGCTGACCGCTCTCTACCTATTAGTCTTATCCTTAACTCGTCAGAGGCTACAACCCAGATGGGTGTTGATGTGTATGTTCTTGCTGATGCTCTGTTCTACTTGAATGCGGACGGCTCTATGAGTGTTTCCGTATAAGTATTGAAACTAATTTAACAATCTTCTTATAACTTATTTTTAAAATATTATATATAATATAAATATATATAATGGGACGAAAGAAAGGTGACCGAAAAAAAGGCTCTTGGAGAGACCAAGGTAAAGGTGAATGTTTTACCAGAACTGGTAAAGGCGGTGGAACCTATGTAGTCTGTAATGACCCACCCAGAGGTTCAAAAGGACAACAGGGTGTTTATACCAGTAAGAAAAAGAAAGCCCAAAGAAGCGCGGTTGGGAAACAAGTAAAAGAATTAGGAGCCACTAAGAAGATACAAGCGGTTCAAAGAGGAAGACAAGTTAGAGGTAGGGAAGTTGATTTTGAAGATTTAAATAAAAAGTCTGGTGAAAAGATTAATCCTAAAACTACCGCCCAAGGAGATTTATATTTAGAAGTTGTTAAACCTTTTGGTAAAACTAATGTAGCTAAAAAGAAAGGATTATACAAAGTCAAGAATATACCAGCTAAGGAAGGAACTGGTAGTGTTAATACTGAGAAGTTTAATCTATATAAAAAAGGTGGTAGTGGTGAAGAAACTCAATTCAATCCTTATAGCTCTGTTGGTGAGAAGGCGCTAAAAGACGGCTCTGTTAGACTTGTAAGAAAAAAGATATAAGTTATAGTATAATGGATAAACCTAAGACACCCCCAGTTCAAGAAGTTTTAACTAAGGTTAAACTTAT
>JGI24005J15628_10001529_pt1 | contig 12304 bp, 11 predicted proteins | sample LinPmetageLP40_FD_15628 | JGI IMG/M metagenome (IMG submission 15628)
TTTTTATCAAAAAACACCTTTATGTAATTGCCATCAGATTCGAAATACCTAATTTCTGACAAGCTCACGAACCAACATTTGTCGCCATCTTTCACAAAAACCTGATCATTCAACCCAAGTTTCTTGGCTTCATCTTTCGAATCACTAGACTTTTCCTTAGACTTAAGCTTACCAATGCTTTCTTCCAATCTCTCAGGCTGTATTGGTTTTTGCAAATAATCCAACGCATTGACTTCGAATGCTTTTAGCGCATACTCATCATAAGCTGTGGTGAAGATAACCTGAGGTGTAGCGTCAAGCATTTCAAGTAATTCGAAACCTGTTTTTCCAGGCATCTGGATATCTAAAAACAACAGATCAGGCTGATGCTGATTGATCAGTTCGAACGCCTCATCAGCATTGGCAGCTTCTGCTACAATTTCTATTTCCTTGTGATTTTCTAACAAGCTGGTCAATTCCTTTCTTGCCAATCTTTCGTCATCGATTATGATTGCTCTCATATTTGTTGGATTTGCGGAATGGTGATTTTAGTCAACACATTCTCTTCTGATTCATTTTCTATATTAAAAGTAGCGGACCCACCATAGATGAGTTTCAAGCGTTGTAAGGTGTTTTTAATTCCAAGCCCTCCTTCTGTCTTTTTCTTTTTTTCAGGGAAATATTGACCACTATTTCTGATTTCAATAGTTAGATCTTCATTTATCACTTCAGTTTTCAACTGAAGTTCTCCGCCTTCTTTGAGTTTTGCTACACCATGTTTGATTCCATTTTCCACCAGCGTTTGTATCATCATCGGTGGCACATTGAACTGATAAGACAAGTGATCTATGTCCAATGATGTATGAAGTCTCTCTTCATACCTCACATCTTCCAAACTTAAATAATCTTTGACTGTTTCGAGTTCTTGCTTGAAACTGATAAGCCGAGACTGATCTGTGCCTAACGATTTCCTCATAATATTACTCAATTGCGTAATTGACAGTTTCGATTTGTCAGGATTCTCATCCACTAGCGCCCTGATACTATTCAACGAATTGAATATAAAGTGGGGATTGAGCTGCGACTTCAGGTTGTCCAATTCCATTTGTCTAAAAGCAGCTTCATGCCTCAGAGATAAATTATATCTTTCAAAATATTGATATATAAAATAGAAAAGCGACCAAATAAAGATGATTAGTGCATTTGGTATGGCATTGCCCAGGACATGATTAATACCCAACAATTCAGGATTATACATGTCAAGCAAATACGAAACACCTATCCTAATAGGATAAATTGGGAGAGCTATGGTAGCTGTAGAGATTAGGACTCGCGGGGTAAGTGAGATCATCGGCAATGATATCCAGTCCCATCTTTTGATGATGTATCTGTAAAAATGTGTCGCAATAAAGAAGAAAATAGCCTCTGCCAATAATGGAGCAAACTGCCTGAAACCAAAACTGGAAGATATGGTCAAATTGGCGACAACACTATTGATTAAAACATAGAAGCTCCATCCGACAATTTGAAAAGACCAATACAGTTTGTTTTTGTTCATAGATGATTGCTATCACTTTTTTTGCTTAGTATAAAGGTACTAGATTCTCTTAAATGATAGTTTTTCTTTTACATCAAAGGCAAATTATCAAAAGTAAGTGGGTCGATTGTCAAATTACAAGCCATCTGTACTTACCATATACAGAAATAGTATGACCGTACAGCCAATAAGCAACCATGACAATGCATCTAGGATCTTTTTGTATTGCCCCATCCAACCATCTCGAATCAACCCCATCAGTAAAAATGAAACTCCAGCCATCAAATACATAGCAAACTCCCAATAATCCGGTTTTGAGAGCTGATAGAGTGCAAATACGACTAATAGCAATGCGGGAATATATTGTTTCTTAGCTGGCTTCTTTTCTTCCACTGATTTTCTGTTTTTTGAGTTTAAACTTAGGTGTAAACCTACGAATAATCAGCCGCGTTCCTCGATCATAAGTGAAGTAGTTCCATACCCAATTACTAAAAATTATTAATCGATTTCTTAGGCCTATGATTTGAACTAGGTGAATAAACATCCAAGTTAGCCAAGCCAGTAACCCTCCATAACTCACATTGCCAGGAAGATCTACCACTGCGCGATTTCGTCCGACTGTTGCCATCGATCCTTTATCAAAAAACTTAAAAGATTTTAATGGCTGATGACTCTCTATCGCTTTCAAGTTTTTCGCGAGAAGTTCTCCTTGTTGCATAGCCGCAGGAGCCATCATAGCATGTCCATTAGGAAATTCTGAAGTCTTCATTGTGGCTACATCTCCAATAGCAAAAACATTCTTATACCCTTGAACCAAGTTGTACTCGTCTACCAATATTCGACTCTTTTCGATAGCTTGTTCGCCAAGTCCATCTATCACATTTCCCATCACTCCGGCCGCCCAGATTACCGTATAGGTTTGAATAATTTCTCCGTTGCTTAATGTCGCTACTTCTCCATCAAAGTCAGTCACAAAACATTGGAGTCTTACATCTACATCAAATTTCTGAACATAGTCATAGGACTTAGTACTTGCTTTATCGGACATCGCAGCCAGTAATTTATCCTGTCCCTCAACTAAAATAATTCTCATCTGAGTTAGGTCAAGCTCCGGATAATCCTTAGGCAATACACTTCTTTTTAGCTCTCCCAATGCTCCTGCCACCTCCACCCCAGTAGGCCCACCTCCTACGATTACAATATTCATATGTCGCTCAAGATTAGAAGGATTTGTCTCGATTACAGCATTTTCAAAATTTTGAAGAATATGACTTCTCAGGTCAAGTGCTTGCGGAATTTGCTTTAACGGGAAAGCATTTTCCATGATAGATTTATTACCAAAATAATTGGTCTTGGAGCCAGTAGCTATCACAAGATAGTCATAATCAAGAATACCAATATCTGTTTGAATATGATTCAGTGTTGGATCTACATATTCTACAGTTGCCATTCTAAAGTAGAAATGCTTTCTTCCTTCTAGTTGTTTTCGCAAGGGACCCGCGATAGAATCTGGCTCAAGCCCCGCAGTCGCTACTTGATAGAGCAAAGGCTGAAAAGTATGGTAGTTATGTCTGTCAACCAATACCACTTCGAAATGTTTGTCATTGAGTTTTTGGGCTAGTTTGATTCCTCCAAAGCCTCCACCGATGATCACCACTCGCTTTAAATCTGAGAATGGAATGGGAATATTCTGTTTTGTGGACATGAAATTTTGTGATTACGTCATAAAGTTCAACATCATATACGGATGGATGAACTTTTTGTGCGGAAAAAACCTTTTATATGAAACCGAATTTTCATAGTTGATAATTTCAAGGTTTTGGTTGATAGAAAAGCCCCGGAGACGGGGCTTTTTTCATTTCATGTTGTCTAAAAACTTAAGTGCATTCGCGCCAAGGTTGTCGGACAAAATCTTCCGATACTCAACGCTTCCAACAAAGCCTGAATTCATGAATTCATTCAAAATAAGTGCCCAATCATTACTTCTGGGCATAATGATTCCAAATTTTTCAGCACTCGAGTCTCCTCCGGGATGGCGTTTGATAGGCTTGTTTGACTTGATGGCATCAAGATAATAGGTGAAATCAAGATTGGCGAATTTTTTGGAATCAGCTAATATCCTTTCAGATACCAAACCGAATGATGATACATATTCGATCTTCAATGCAGGAAAGTGATTCGCTTTGACATCTAACAGGAACTTTTCATTGGTAGAATTTTTAACAGTGACAGCTGTCATCCCTGCAAAAACATTTGCAATTTCTGAAAGCTTATTCATTGTCCCCACGGATTTATTTGTTAAAATCATTCCGATATTGGTAATATAAGGCACACTAAAATTGTATTGTTTTTTACGTGCCTCGGTAATCGTGGTATTACTCAATCCAAAGACACCGCCATTAGCACCTTTCACCTCATTTAGGAAATAGGTGAAGTCATCTGGTTTTGTTGATTTGTAGGCAACTGTGATGCTTATCCCGTGCTTAGTTTTTACATAGTCAATAAATTTACCCATTAAGTCAACGCAGATACCCTGCACATTTCCAGAAGCGTCTTTAGCAACAAACCCAGGGGCTTCGGCATAAGTATAAACTACATTGGCTGATTTTTTCTGTTTCGCTGATGCGTAAGTATCTCCTTTCAACTGCGCCTGAGAGATGAGGCTCACACAAACAATGGATAGCACAAATAGGTATTTTTTCATAATGCTTTGAGGTTAAAATTAATCAGGAGTCAATCTAGCCTATTGGATTGAAATATTTCGTTCAATCTGACCGCATTCCCTACATGTGCAGTTCTGCTTTCAGGAATTTCGCAGTATAGCTTTCTTCAATTTTGACAATCGCCTCCGGAGTGCCCTGAGCAACAATCATCCCTCCTTCATCGCCACCTTCAGGACCAATATCTATGATATGGTCAGCAACTTTTATGACATCAAGATTATGCTCAATGATTAGCACCGTATTCCCTTTGTCTACTAGTCGTTGGAGCACATCCAATAGATGTCTAATATCTTGAAAATGAAGGCCTGTTGTAGGTTCATCGAGAATATAGAAGGTCTTGCCAGTATCCTTTTTAGAAAGTTCGGTAGCCAATTTCACACGTTGTGCTTCACCTCCAGACAGGGTGGTGGCATGTTGACCAAGCGTGATATAGCCTAGCCCCACATCATTCAGGGTTTGTATTCTTCGAGCTATTTTTGGTTGTTTCTCAAAAAATGGCACTGCCTCCTCCACGGTCATTTCAAGAATATCAGAAATGGACTTCCCCTTAAACCTCACTTCGAGCGTTTCACGATTATATCGCTTGGCTTTGCAGGTTTCACAATGCACATGGACATCTGGCAGAAAATCCATTTCGATTAATTTGAGCCCCGCACCCTCGCAAGTCTCACATCTGCCTCCTTTGACATTGAACGAAAAGCGACCGGGCTTGTAGCCTCGGATCTTTGATTCGGGTAATTGTGTGAACAACGACCTGATATCAGAAAACACTCCAGTATATGTCGCTGGATTGGATCGAGGAGTTCTTCCTATTGGAGATTGATCTACTTCGATCACTTTATCCAGGTGTGCTAGTCCTGAGATCTTCTTGTAGGCAAGTGGCTCTTTTCGAGATCTATAGATGTGTTGATTAAGAATAGGAAATAATGTATCATGAATCAAAGTCGACTTCCCGCTCCCAGAAACACCAGTTACACAGATCATAGTTCCCAATGGAATTGTGAGCTTCACATCCTTTAGGTTGTTACCAGTAGCTCCTGTAAGCTCCAATTTATTACCATTACCTTTCTTGCGTGTTTTTGGTATTTCTATACTTACTTTATTCTCTAAGTAGTCAGCTGTCAAGCTGCGCTGTTGTAAAAACTCTTGTGGAGTCCCTGCCGCGACTATCTGCCCACCATGTCGTCCAGCTCCCGGCCCAATATCGATCACGTAGTCAGATGCCAACATCATGTCTTGTCATGTTCTACTACGATCACCGAATTGCCCAAGTCACGTAGATCTTGAAGTGCCTTGATCAACTTCACATTGTCTCGCTGATGCAGCCCAATACTTGGCTCGTCAAGAATATATAATACCCCCACCAGTTGTGTTCCGATCTGAGTAGCCAGTCTGATCCGCTGTGCTTCTCCTCCAGATAAAGTTCTCAATGGTCTATTGAGATGCAAATAATCAAGTCCGACATCCAAAAGAAACCCAATCCTCTTACGTATTTCTTTAAGCACTTCTACCGCTATCAATTGCTGTTTATCAGTCATTCTTGACTCCAGCCCAACAAACCACTTACCAAGAGATTGAATATCAAGCCTTGCGAGTTCGGCAATATTGGTGTTGTCTATCTTGAAGTGAAGTGACTCTTTCTTCAATCTATCTCCATGACAATCATGGCAGGTATTGACAATAGTAAAGTCTTGTACCCACTTCTGAATCTTATCTGAGCCCTCCTTTTTTTGACGCTCCAAAAATTTAATGATTCCATCAAAATTTGTCTGCCATTCTTCTCCTGGGTATTTTTTGGAAGCGACTTCTACTGGCTCATCATCTCCATAAAGAAGGACATGAAGAACTTCTTCGGAGAATTTATTGACTGGAGTAGTCAAGCTAACTTTATATCTCTTGAGGATGGCTTCTATTTTTTTAAATATCCAGATATCACGGTATTCTCCTAGTGGCAAGATGGCTCCTCGACTAATACTCAGTTTCTTATCTGGGATAACCGTATCTTCTGTGATTTCCTCGACTTTGCCCAATCCGTTACAAGTTGGACAGGCTCCATATGGCGAATTGAAAGAAAATGAATTAGGGGCAGGTTCATCATATGACAATCCTGTAGTTGGATCCATCAAGTATTTCGAGAAATGATGTGTATTCCCAGCTTCATCCAAAACCATGATTACTCCTTTACCCTCTTTAAGAGCGGTGGCAATAGATTGGCCAATACGGAATTTATCAGCACCCTCTGTAATAATTCTATCAACCACGATCTCTATATCATGAGTCTTGTATCGATCAACCTGCATTTTAGGAACTAGCTCTTGCACTTCTCCGTTGATTCTCACCTTGGCATATCCTGCCTTGCGTACTTGCTCAAACAGCTCCCGATAGTGTCCTTTTCTACCTTTGACGATAGGTGCAAGAATGGATAATTTCTTTCCATCAAAATTCTTCAACAAATGGGTCAATATCTGATCTTCGGACTGTCGCACCATTTTCTCGCCTGATATGTAAGAATAAGCCTCCCCTGCCCTTGCAAATAGCAACCGCATGAAGTCATATATCTCTGTCACTGTTCCTACCGTGGACCTGGGGTTTTTTGAAGTTGTTTTTTGCTCAATAGAAATCACTGGGCTCAGCCCGTTGATTTTATCTACATCAGGACGTTCCATGTTTCCAATAAAAGCACGCGCATATGCTGAGAAACTCTCCATATATCTTCTCTGACCTTCGGCATAAATAGTATCAAATGCTAATGAAGATTTGCCGCTTCCGCTAATACCAGTAATCACCACCAGTTGATTGCGCGGAAAAGAAATATCAATATTCTTGAGATTGTGCTCACGTGCCCCTATGATTTCGATTTGATCATGACCAGTAAGGTCGATTGGCGGAGTGATTGTCGCTTGGCTCATTCAGGTAAATATATTCGTCAACGGAATTTTGCCAAAAGTAGATATACTAGAATTAAGAGCAAAGGTTTAGCCAAGTTTGAAGTTTAAAGTTTAAAGTTTGAAGTTTAATTAACCTTAAACATGGAACTTTAAACTTCAAACTTCAAATCAATGATCTCTTTCAACTCTCTGGTATTATAAGCCATCATTTTTACACCTACATTTCTAAGTCGATCCTCATGTCCTTCAACAATATGACTCCCAGCCAAAAGACCAACTACCTGCATATCAGCTGACAAGGCAGCAGTTGCCCCGCTGATGCTATCTTCGATTACCAGACAATCCTTAGGATTAACGCCTAGATTTTCAGCTGCAAAAAGATATATTTCTGGAGATGGTTTTGGGTTTTGTACTTGCTCAGATGAGTAAATATTAGGTCCAAAATAATGGAGCGCATCCACTTGAGTTAATGAACTCTGAATTTGACCAAGGTCGCTATTTGAGACTACAGCTTTAGGAAAATGAGTCACATTGTCCAGCAAGTCAAGTATTCCTTCAATCGGTCTTAGCTGCTTAAGCTTAAGTCGCTCCATGTTTGAAGTTACCTTCTGTACAAAATTATCAGGCAGAGGCATTTGGTATTGATCAGACAAAATGGTTTTCAACCCAGAGAACGTTTTACCAGTGCAGTTAGTAAGATACTGACCAATGGTAATGGGTATTTCATAATAATTCAACTCATCAACCATTGCTTTAGCTGCAATAATCTCACTATCTATTAATACGCCATCGCAATCGAATATAAGCTGCTTCATTCTATATTGTTGTTACCTCAATTTCTTGATGCATTATGTTTATTTTTTCGCTATATTATATGCTCAATCAATCCAATTTCTACAACAATAGCTCACCAAGAATAGCACAAAACATTTTCATTAAAAAAATTGTTGTAGTACAAACCAACATGACAACTATGGAAACTCCAAATGCATCAATTGACAAGGTAGCTATCCGCTACGGTTTGATCATCGCTGTTTTTTTGATCGCCTTCTTTCTGATTATGAAGTTGACTGGACTGGCATATATTTATGAGTTGCGTACGCTCAATTTTTTCATCCTTGCCATTGGCGTGTACAAGGCTATGCGGCATATCAAATCAAATAATGTCAGTTTTAGTTATTTCACAGGACTTGGAACAGGATTTTTGACTTCAGCAATTGGCTTACTTATTTTTGCCATATTTCTGTTTATCTACACCAATATTCTCGATCCCGACTTCATGATCCATTTGCAAAAAAATGCCCCCTTTGGAGAATATCTCAATCCTTACATCGCTTCATTTATTATATTCTTTGAAGGCTCCATTTCGGGGCTTATCCTCTCATTTGGCCTTATGCAGTACATGAAAGAAAGCCATATGACAGGAGATTCAGAAGTGATCTAACAACAAGATTTTTTAGAACTGCCAACATTCTTAAAAGCTATTTACAAATCTGCCAGATCGTACCGAACCATTGAGGTTGAATTGTCCAACTTCTCACTATACACCTCTCCCTCATGTTCAAAATGAATTAAGTTGGCCTGATCATCATATAATTCGAGCAAGGTCATATTTGTTATTTCGAGCGTTTTCAACTTCTTGACATCCTCCACTTCCATGAATACCCAAAGAGCCTCTCCTTCCACTTCATGCCCCAAGTAATTCGTTGTTTGGCTTTTTTCATTTACCTTCAAAAGAACATTATTGACAAAATATTTATTAAGTACTTGATTTCTATCCACTTCATTAAGCTCCAATATTTCAAGTGCCTCATTTTTTTCAAGTAGTCGTATATGTTTTTCCAAATCGTCAACGAAGATATGCATACTCATCTCAATAGCTTTAGACTCTTTATCGTATTCCACCTCAGTAACTGTCACATGCATGGGATGCTTGAACCCCATGATCAACAAAATTACCGCTAGTATAGCCAGTTTATGCTTTTGTATAAGTTCTGTTCTCATTTTCATTCTTTTCTGTTTCATTTGGAGTTGGTCGTTGTTGATCATCTTACCGCAAAAGAGCAATTTGCTTTTATTTGAGGTTCAAAATTAAAAAATTATTATTGGACCAATACAATTTATTGATGTGCGGTTATTTTATAGTTTCGCTAATAGAGATTAAACATTAATGTCAATATTCTTCACATATTTCGAACTTGGTTATGATCATATACTAGATATCAAAGGATACGATCACATACTATTCGTGCTTGCATTATGTGCAGCGTATAAATTATATGACTGGAAGAAGATCCTCATCCTAATCACTGCCTTCACTATCGGCCACTCATTGACCTTGGCACTTTCCGTATTTGATCTAGTCTCGATTAGTTCAAATCTTATTGAATTTCTTATTCCACTGACGATATTATTTACCGCCATTTCCAATATATGGAAAAGTCATCAGCCAATAACGAAATACAAAACCCGAGCCAACTATGCTTTAGCATTATTTTTTGGGTTGATTCATGGTTTAGGGTTTTCCAATTATCTAAAAATGCTTTTGGGAAGGGATAAAGAGATTATAGGGCAATTATTTGGCTTCAATGTAGGGCTTGAAGTTGGTCAGCTACTGATCGTAATCTTCTTCCTGATAATTTCATTTATATTCACACAATTTTTGAGGGTCAAAGATCGCGATTGGAAACTAATAATTTCATCAGCAATCGCAGGTATCTCTCTAATAATGGTAATAGAAAGTGGGTATTGGAGTAGTTGACAATAATAAACAAAACAACAATAAATTAACTAACATAAAAATGATGAAAAAATTACTAACACTTATGCTAGGTCTGGTAGTTGTCGCAGCTGCATATGCGCAGCAAGATGCTCAGCCATGGAAACAGAAATTTGAGCAGCTAGGCACTACTTTGCCAACGCCAAATAGCTATCGTACCGGTTCGGGAGCCCCAGGTAAAAATTATTGGCAGCAAAAAGCGGACTATGTTATTGATGTGACTTTGGATGATGAAAAACAACAGATCCTCGGCACTGAAAAAATCACCTATACCAACAATTCTCCTGACCAACTTTCCTATCTGTGGATTCAGTTGGATCAGAACGTAAGAGCGCCAGAGACCAATAAAATTAAGACACGTACCACTACATTAAAAGATTCGCTTTCTGCTAAAACTATTGCAGGTAGATTGGGAACATATGACTACGATGGTGGGTTCAAAATCAAGTCGGTAAAAAGTGCCAATGGTAAGTCTCTAAAAACTACCATCAATAAAACAATGATGCGCATTGATTTACCAACAACATTAACAACAGGAAATACTTTTACATTCTCCATTGAGTGGTGGTACAACATCAATGACCGCATGACTCAAGGTGGTCGGGGTGGATATGAATATTTCCCCGAGGACGACAATTATAACTACACGATTGCTCAGTGGTATCCACGAATGGCAGTGTATGATGACACCAATGGCTGGCAAAACAAACAGTTTCTAGGTAGTGGAGAGTTTGCATTGACTTTTGGTGATTTCGATGTCAATATCACCGTTCCTTCTGACCACATTATTGCATCAACCGGTTCATTGTTGAATGCCAAACAAGTATTGACGAAAGATCAAATGGCTAGATTCGAACAAGCCAAATCTTCGTTCGACAAGCCTGTCATCATCGCAACCCAAGCAGAAGCCATAGCACGCGAACAAACAAAGTCAACCAAAAAAGTGACTTGGAAATACCATGCAGACAATGTGAGAGACTTTGCATTTGCATCCTCAAGAAAATACATATGGGATGCTCAAGCGGTGAAAGTAGGTGACAAAACACCTCTTGCAATGTCATACTATCCTAAGGAAGGCAATCCACTTTGGGAACAAGAATCAACAAAAGCAGTGAAAAATACTTTAGAGACTTATTCTAAATACACCATTGATTACCCTTATCCTGTGGCTATCTCCGTACATGCTGCTTCTATTGGTATGGAATACCCAATGATCTGCTTCAACTTCGGTCGCCCAAACACAGATGGAAGCTACTCTGACAACAAGAAATACCGTATGATAGGNGTNATTATTCATGAAGTAGGTCACAACTTCTTCCCAATGATCATCAATTCCGATGAAAGACAATGGACGTGGATGGATGAAGGNCTAAATACTTTTGTCCAGTACCGCACTGAGCAAGAGCAGTATGTGGATTTCCCATCGAGAAGAGGCCCCGCTTTAAATATTACCAACTATATGAAAGGAAATCAGACTTTCATTAGGCCTATCATGGTCAATTCTGAACAGATACAACAGTTTGGAAACAATGCTTATGGCAAACCGGCAACCGCGCTAAATATTTTGAGGGAGACTATTATGGGACCTGAATTGTTCGATGTGGCATTTAAAGAATATGCTAGAAGATGGGCATTCAAACACCCCACTCCAGCAGATCTGTTTAGAACCTTAGAGGATGCATCAGCAGTAGATTTGGACTGGTTCTGGAAAGGATGGTTCTACAGTACGGATTATGTCGATGTCAACTTGGATGAAGTGAAGTGGTTTAGATTAAAGGACACAACAGAAGGTATCGAAAACAAAGGGAAAAATGTCAAGAAGGGAGACTTATCTGCTAAAAACAATAAAGATGGTAAAGCAACAGATTTCAGCAATGGTTTTGAAGAGATCACTGTTGTAGACACTCCTGATCGCTTTTATGGTGAATACAAAAATAGAATTGATGACAAAGCAGTGCGACAAAAGCTTGCAGATAAAAATCTGTATGAGTTGAAGTTTAAGAATGAGGGGGGACTGGTTACCCCATTAATTGTTGAGTTCACATTCAAAGATGGTTCAAAACAAATCGAGCGAATTCCGGCTGAGATATGGAGGAAAAATGAATATGAGGTCTCTAAAGTTTTTGTCTTAGATAAAGAAGTCGTCAACATCATGGTCGATCCCAATTTGGAAACTGCGGATACCAATATTGAAGATAACGTGTTTCCTAAAATAATAAGGCCCTCAAAATTTGATGAGTTCAAAGAGAAATCTGGAAAATAATCTATAGTATTACCTTCCAAACCATTGGGTTGCTAGCACGTATAGTTAGTGTCTCTAAGAAAACACCTCAAAATCAAAAATGTTGCTTTTCGCGATCTTTCAATTTATTTCTAATCGATTGATGCTCAGGCATCA
>JGI24005J15628_10001532_pt1 | contig 12289 bp, 21 predicted proteins | sample LinPmetageLP40_FD_15628 | JGI IMG/M metagenome (IMG submission 15628)
TCGATGGTGGGAGCGCAAGCAGATCGCTGATTGCGGCATCGACTTTATCGTGGCAAGTGACGACCCCCTTGCCGCATAACTACTGGTATCAAAACTTCTGGGGGCGGCAACGCCCCTTAGCACTAACAAGATAAGGAATAAGACAATGACAATTACCCGATCTAACTTTATCAAGCATTGGGGAGAGCCTTGCAATCTGTACTGTCTCGGTTGCTCCACTTGCGATGCGTGGAACGATTGGATGGATATGACCGGCGAGGTTATTACATATAAAGGCCACGACGTTTCAGTTTGCGCCTGCGCTGATTGTTTCAGCGCAAGAAACGAGGATATGCTTAACCGCATTGATGCGGCTTTAGACTTCTCGATCAGGGAGATCGATAATGGGTGACCCACGACAGAATCACTGCCCACCCATTGTCGATGATCTTGAATTTACGGCGAAGGAGATTGACATATTGTCCACCGCCATTGACGCAATGATGATGCAATTTAACGACGCGAAGTCGAATGAATTGGAGATAATTCAGGCAAAACTTTATAAGCGCGGAGCCACGCGCTTCATCACTTAGGAGTATCGACGTATGACTTTTCTATGCAGAGATGACGAGGGTATGCACCACTTGGGGCGTGTAAAATTTGTTACTCGCGCAAACGGCGATGAGGAATTTTATATCATCGATTCAGAGGGTACGATTCAGTTGGACTGGATACCAGTAGTTGAGGCTAACATTACTTGCAGTCTGGCGTAACGGAGGGACACATGAGCGAACATCACGAAGAGCAGTGGATGAACATGGAGATTGCCATGCACGTTGTCGATGCAATGGTGAGAAGTCTTCTGTCCGACACGAGCGCATTGAACGAGAGCGAGCAGGACATCCTCTCCAATGCTTGGCACACAATTCAATACAAAGTGGAGAACATTTGATGAAAAGTTTAAATCTGAAGGGCAAGCTAATTAACGCGATGTGCGACTACTGCGGGTCAGCGGATGTCGGCATAGATAGATCGCCATTTTGGAACCCAGAGAGTTTAGCGTGGGATATCCCAGAGATTGCTCCTTACGAGAATTATGCGTTCAAATACGAACGCAAAAATGAGGTTAAAACACCTTACACTCGCGCCTTCTGCAACGACTGCAAAGGCGACACGCGCATTCGATTCGATGTCATGAAGACCGGAGAGGACTTTGAATCTGCCTCGTACTACCACGCTAGAGTTACTGAGCGGATACCGCTCAACAACGGATCTGGTGGGTGGGACACAATATTCTACGATCACTCATTTGAATGTATCGAAGAGCTTGAGCAAAAACTGAGCATTACGATGTGGGATACAAACTGCGACGTAAAGATTAGCAAAGTGTTCAAAGAAGATATAAAATAAATTTTCCTAAGTGTAGTTATTCGCCCCTCGCATAATTTGCGAGGGGCTTTTTTTTTCGCCTAAAATAAATTGATTCAGGTCGTGTAATCTTATTATTAACTTGTTAAATATAATAGCAAGCCTCCCGGTCGTCCCCCGGCGTGTCCGGGTGGAGTGTTCTTATTGTTAAGCTGTTAATAATTATATAAATACAGGATAAGAAATCTTATGATCAAAGAAGATAACTTATATGGTGATTTAAATTTTTGAGGGGGAGGTGGAGGTAGGGGTGGGAGATAGACTGATTGGGTGTATGCGATTGAGTGCCGACCCAAGTAGAGGCCACCGCTTCATCAGCCTTTAGCATTTAGCCTGCATGTGGCAAGCCGGAATTGGTCAGGACGCTCCCACTCACCCTACCATTTAACGCCTCATTTCGTACTCTATATCACTTGGACGGACTTCGCCAGACCCTAGTGGAGAATCGAAAGCACTCTTTTGAATGCGAGTGCGGAAGAAACCATCGTGTTGAGGGTACATCTTCATGAACCTTCTCGCATAAAAAGGACGGTGATTATTGCCAATTTTAAATTCACTGTGACCGTCACCGCCTACGTTACCCTTATGCCATCTAATTCTCTCAAACACACCGTTCACCGAATAATTCTTAAAACCTTGGTTGATACGATCAAAAGTGTATTTGACAAAAAGTTCCCAAACTTCTGGATGAGCGCGATGATACTCGATCACCGCTTTTTTCATTTCATCTAAGCGTGTATCCACGTTAGTCAACCTTCTTTACCTTCCAGACCCTGATAGACTTGTTGCCCTCATCGTCTTCAAAAGTTCTAACACCACGCGGCAATTTGAATCGCTATATCTTATATGAGCCGATAATTTTTGCTTTTCAACATCATCATGTACCAACACGCTGTCGCCAAACTCCATATCATAGGCAAAAGCATACTTGCCTTTTCGACCTCTAACTTTTGGGATAGGTATATTCTTTTCAATTTTCATAGCTCCAACCTCGCAATTTCAGCATCGATGTAAAACTTAATCTTCTTCGCGTCACGCAGTTTGCTAGAGTGCTTTGCCTCACCATAGCGATAACAAGCGCGGAATATCTCGCCAATCTGTGAGTTCATATCCCTGTGAGAGATCAAATGCTGAAGCTCCTTCGCACCTTTCGGCAACTCGTAATAACTCGCGGTAGAACCGTCACTCTGGTTGGGCGCAAGAAGTACCTTTTGTTTTGGCTTCTTCTTTTTCCCCAGCTTAATTGTGTTACGCACATAGCTAGTGGTGGACGAGGTAGCCTTGGCTACCTGCTTCACCGTAGATTCTGGATACGACTTATGATAATCAAGTATTAACTCTGCTTTTGTCATTTCGACAAGCCCCTTTTCGCTGATTAAATTAATTGCGCCATCAACGATGTTGTCGCTAATAGCACCTAAAACTTTCATTGGATTTCCAGTCATTTTAAATTCCTTTAATTGGCGGAGGAACCACAAAATCTAGATCCGCCGCCGTTATAATTAACATGTCAATTAAAAAGCCATACTCCGTCACGCCAACTTCACTGCTTCTTTTGGATGGCCTCCGTATACTTCCCATTTTAGTTTCAACATGCTCAGTTCCAAACGTCCTGCACAGCATCTCGTCGTGCATCTCGTCGTGGGTGTACCCGATAAACTTAGCAAACTCGCCAAGCCATTTGCGATAGTACCGTTGCTGTTGAGATGAATGAGACTTTCTGGCCTTCTTTATTTCAAGCACCAGTCCGTTGCGTTGCGCCAGAATGAGATCCATAAATACTGATGATCTCTCTGGCTCCAAGGAGCAAAGCGACAGCATTAGCTCTGCCGCCTTACTTCCTGACAAGTCAACACGAACGCTCATTAGAACGGGATGTCATCGTCAAATGGGGCATGTGCCGACAACATTTTCTGATCCAACTTATCGTCGATCATCTGTGTCACGGCAGGTGCAGGGCGCGGAGCAGATTGCACAGGTTGTGCGCTACCGTCAGCAGGTGGGTTGTAAACTTCGCCTGACAGGTAAAAATACTCAACGCCTGTAGCCTTTGCTGTCCGAATCCATGACGCAAGCTGTAACTTTAGCTTGAACTCTGGGTCTGGGTTGGCCTGATTAGCTTTAGCCATATCGAGAAGCTCTCGCAACTGAGCAGAGCTAACCTCGATGTGTCCACGCCAGTCTGGATGGGTGTCTTTGCTTTTCTGGGTGTTACCCCACATCCCACCTTCACTCTTCGCATACGTTCTATTTTCCATTTGCTTCTCCTTCAAGGGTCTTACGGATTTCGGAGAACGCCGCCATCAGGCGTACATACTCCTCGTTGTGGTGACTTTGAATGCCGTCAATCACCGCTTTATTCGCTTTATACTGACTCTTTAAGCCGTCAGGGGTTTGAGCAAATTCTTTCGCTACCAATATCGCTTTATCTACCCAGCCAGCGGCGTTAAATTCTTCGACGGACTCGTCAGTAGAATCTTCGCTAACAGGCACGACAGGCTTTGCTGGCGCAGATTTTACTGATTTTGCAGGCACTTTTGACTTCGCTACCACACTTTTCTTAGGAGTGGTGGGCGCAAGATGTACCTCGTTATCGTCATCATCGAAAGTATCTTCCGGCTGAGTCACGCCTTGGTATACATGGAAGCCAAAGCCAAAAAGCGAAAGCGTTTTAACCAGACACCTCATGCGGCTATCGTTAACATCTCTGCCATTCGGATTCATGATCACCTGATTTTTATAGTTAGTGATCGGAAGCCACATTTCACGCACGTTGCCTTCAATTTCGACTGAGCAGACAACGCTTATAGATCCGTCGCCATGGATGATGTCATCTTTAAATCCAAATGTTGCGGAAGCAAAGTTCTCCATCACCAAATGCCAAGCATTGCTCCAAGGTATATAAGATAAGCCGTTCTTCTTCTTAATTGCCTTACTGCAATCGAGCGGATAAGCAACCTTCCAGATGTCAGCGAAAGTGACATCCTGCTTTTGTACAACTTCTTTTTTCGCCATAATTTACTCCTAGTTTTGACTTGAAAATGGATCTTTTTTAAACCCATCTAATGATTTTCTGAACACCTTCCCATCGACTCCAAAGTTTTTGTAAAACTTTTCCTCCAAAACCTTTACAATTTCAATCGGCTCTAGGCTGTAGAATAGAGTAGAATCCATTGAGATTATATTACCTCCGTTGCAGGTAAATTTTACTGTATCACCAATAAATTCAGCTTGCAATCTAGGTAAGGCAGTAATTGACCAAACCCCCACCATTTTACAATACAAATCTTTGTCTTTGCCGATCATTTACCATCTCCAATTATATCTGTTAACCGAATATTATAGTAGGTCATTTTATCTTTGTTGCTCTCTCCTTCCCACAAAGCAATGCCGACTACCTTGCCGTCAACATTTACTTTGCCTTTATATTTGGGCTGATTGCCAACGGCGTGATGATTAAAAAATACCCTGCCCTGCCCTGTCTTATGTTGCATGTTNTTCTCCCTGATGCTGATCGCACCACTTAGCAACGCCGCACCAATTTTGTACACAGCGCGTGGGTTCGCCAAGCCGCTCTTCAACAAAATGCTTTTCCTTNTCAACGCTGATCGACTGGATGTAATCTTGAGCATCTTGATCGCTTTTAAGCACCCTAATGGCTCGTTTACGGCCTTTTTTCATCACAGCATACATGTCGCCCTTCTTCCACCGCTCCTCGTTAGAACAGAAGGGGAGAGGCGTTCCTGTGAGTTGATCGTATTGCGCTTCCTGATGAAGGGATATGCGGCTATTCATGTATTTGTCTTGATCTCTGCTTGACCAAAGCGGAATTGAAATAATCTGAATAGGTGCTTGCGGATACGTTGAGTCCTCGTAGGCTCTTCGCCTTTGCCAGTCTCGAATGATGCATATAATTCTTAACTCCTTAACAGCATCACCAGTGGATTTCCGTATCAACCAAGCGTATGCATTCAACTGATTTTCCCACGCACTCTTCCCATTAATCACCGACCAAACTGAAGTCACTTTATAGTCGCTAATGATTCGGCCTTGCGGCGTTAACTCTTGTAAGTCAATTGCACCGCTAATTGTCCAGTCCATCGCCTCCACATATAGCCGCTCTTCGGTCACAAGACATTCATTACTCTCAACAGCATCCTCAAAAACATTGTGCATCCCTGTTCCAAACCGCGACCAAAGAAAATCCACCACATCTTTCTCAACCTCATGCTCATGCTCTTTGTAGAGAACGCCTACGCGAGGCGAGTCGATTAGTTGTGTTACTGATCGATTCGATTTGCCTTTGGTGTAATCATCTTGGGTCAGGGCTTGAACGACAACGGATGGAAGGCCGTGATTGTTGGTGATCTTCATTCCGAGCTTGTGTCTGAGTCATCTAGCCGCCACACGCGAACCCCAGTCACGGCTTCTGTTTCTGGATCTTTTTGAACGCGAACGCTAAAGTTGTAAAAAAATTGCGTGGGTGAGTACCGCCTGTTGACGCACCGTTGAATCATCGCCCTAATCGCGCCAACCCTGCGAGTTGCGTTATCTTCATTTGCATCAATCTGAAAGCTCTGACCAATGCTCATACTCTCTATAGTTGACTTCACATCCGCAGGTAGCCTCTCCGCTTGACCCCGACGATCCACAGGTAATGGGACATCGCTGTCCAGTGATAAGGTATCTACTTTTTTCGTTGTCATATCTCAACTCTCCATTTTCTTCGCCAGCAATTATGTGGTTACCTATCTTGCTCATGAATAACCCCTTGTTCGTAAAACATTCACAGTGTAGACTGCATCATACAGCGAGGAGAGTGATATGACAACAGTAGAGATGTACACAAAGGGAAGCCATATACATTTCACAATTATTGGCGAACCTGCAAGCAAGTCAAACTCACGGCAATTAGTGACGATCAAAGGTAGGCCAGCATTTATTAAGAGCAAAAAAGCTAGGGAATATGTTAAGATTTTCAACTCCCAATGCCCCCAATTGTCAGAGCTTATAACTGACGATGTTTGCGTAAGAATTAAAATTTATTATGCGACGAGGCGACCCGACCTAGATGAGTCGGTAATCTTGGATTGCTTGCAGGGAAAAATTTATGCCAATGATAGACAAGTCAAACAAAAACTCATTACCCATGGACTCGATAGAGCAAATCCTAGATCGGAAATTTGCGTTATGCCGACGATTACTGAGGAGAGCATTGAAAGACTTAGCTAACTCAGATGAAGCTATCCGCTTCGATGCCGCTCAATTTTTTGCCTTACATAACCACCTAGACCTATGTCTTTTTCTAAACCTTGACGACATCGAGATAAAGCGTAGGGCAATCGAATGCATAAAGGAGGAGGGTGTCAGGCGACAAAGGATGGTCAACGATTTAGTTTTAGATTTCAACGACAGTAAAAAAATTAAACTTAATTAGGAGATGACAATGGAAGATGCGAAACACGCCCATTTGTTTGCAGACATCTGGGAAGACTGCCGAATCAACTGCTTTGATTGCGCTGATCAAAGAAAAAAGAAAAATCAAAAAACCCTGAGCATTACCATGGAGAATGGTGACTGCCTCTACTATTGCCATCATTGCTATATCTCTGGGCGGTGGGTACGTCCCTCACTACAGCCTAAGCCTCTAGCTTCTGTTCCCGTCCCAAAAGTAAGAGCCATAAGCGTCCCAACAATTTCAAGCCAAAAGATAATTGATGACTACTTAACAGCAAGATCAATACCTCCAGAGACAATTTCCGAACACAACATCGTCAGCGGCAAAAAGTATTTTAATGGCGGTGGCGAGTTAGACGCGATTGGATTCGTATATGGCGACAAGGAAGCAGTTAAGTGGCGTTCCGTTGAAGGCAAATACTTTACGCAGGACGGAGCGGCTAGAACGCTTTGGTGCGTCGAAAAACTAGACAGCAAGATTAAGACGATAGTTATTACGGAGGGTGAGGCTGATACATGCGCTTGCGCGTCTGTGGGAATTGCCAACGTGGTCAGCGTACCCAACGGTGCGCCATCGAAGGTATCAGGCAAAAAAGTCAGCCCACAGGAAGATAATAAGTTCGCTTACGTCTGGGAAGCGCGAGAGGAGCTTGAGTGCGCCGACAAGATCATACTGGCCTGTGACGATGACGAGGCAGGGTTCGCGCTCACAGAGGAGCTTGCAAGACGGATTGGTAGGGCTAAATGCTGGACGCTGGAATATCCTGAAGGCTCCAAAGACTGTAACGATGTCTTGCAGAATCATGGTAGCGAGGCGTTAGTTGCTTTAATAGACAATGCGATACCAGTTCCTTTGGATGGCGTTTACGGCGCAGATGATTACACTCAAGACCTAGAGCATTTATATGTGGACGGTATAGTTGGCGGCGCATCGACAGGTCTCGCCAGCGTAGACAGCTTGTTTACCGTTGTTACTGGGCAGTTAACAATAGTGACAGGGATACCCGGATCTGGTAAATCAGAATTTATCGATCAAATCATGGTCAACCTAGCCAAGAGGGATGACTGGAAGTTTGCTATCGCTTCGTTTGAAAACCCACCGCCTTTGCATATCGCCAAGCTATCCGAGAAGTATATACAAAAACCTTTCTTTGACGGTGCTGTGCCTCGCATGAGTGCCGCTGAGAAAGATGAGTCTCTCGCGTGGATTAAGGATCACTTCTTATTCTTGGAGCAACGTGGCGGCGAGAGCGCGACTATCGATAACATTTTAGATCGAGCTAAACAGGCTGTTATGCGCTTGGGAGTAAGGGGTCTAGTCATTGATCCCTACAACTATATCGCACAATCTACAGGCTCAGACAACGAGCATCAGGGCATCAACGAGATGCTCACCCGACTTGTTGTTTTTGCCAGAGCGCATGACGTACATATTTGGTTTATTGCTCACCCTGCCAAGATGATGACAGACAACGAGGGTAGAACTCCAGTACCAAAAGGCATGAACATCAGCGGATCTGCGGCCTTTTTCGCTAAAGCTGATTTAGGGCTAACGGTACATCTCGACAAGGACAAGACCGTAGAGATCCACTGCTGGAAGTGCAGATTTAAATGGATAGGGACAACAGGTATGGTCAACCTAGACTATGACGTACCTACAGGATGTTATTCGGATGTGGCGTATAAAGACTTTACACCTGCGCCAGAAGTGCTGACAGGAGCTTGGTCGGAGGGTCAGGATGACTGGGACTTATAGGGCAGATGTTAGAGTAAACGACCTTGGCACAGCGGAGATACATAAGCGTCATAAAACTTCGCTAGAGCAAAGTGACGGTGCTTTTCTTCGCGTGAGGGTTAAGGATCAGCTTTTTATAGATGAGTTGTTGCTTAAAAGAAAAATAGACTGTTTTCATCACGCAATTGCTGAAAAAATTCTTAGTGAAGCAGTAAGGGCAAGTGTATACATAAAAAGCCCCTCCATGGAAGCAGGCGGCTTAGGGTCAATTGCGTCTAAATACAGCAATTATCTGCTAATATTTTCACGAACTTTAAAGAGGATTATTACTAAGTTTGGATGCGATGGTGAGCGTTTGGTTTTTGATGTTGTAGTCAACAACACGCCGATATCAAATGATGATGAAATAAAAAAACTGAAAGAAATATTAACGTACTTAGGGCGAGGAGAAGGTTATGGAACAAGTAACGATTAGAGTCACGCGAGATGCAATTGGCGAGTCCAAAAGAGAAGTGTTAGCCACGGTTAGGCTGACAAACTATCATAGTGGAGAGGATGTTACCCCATTCAATAGAGAATGCAGTGCAGTTATGAATGCTTTACAGACTGCTTATTCTTCTCACAGCACACACGATGGTGACATACAGATTACAAGCGCGGGAATCATAGAGCATATTAACTCATGATTTTGTATTTCCACAAGGCTACGGGATGAACTGTTTACATTGTTCTCAAGAGCTTAATAATAAGGAAGAGGTAAGGGTTAGGCTTACTATGCTGTCCTGCCCCTGCTGTGAATCAATAGTTTTTGTGCTTAAAGAAGAGGTAAATACCCATGACAGATTCATTACTCAAGAACAGCAAGCCCAAGAAGAGAAACCACAACGCAATATCTCAGCGAATAAAAAACCTCAAAGCCGCCGAGAAGCTAAGTAACGTGTGGCTACAGAAAAAGCTAACCAGCCCCTCTATACAAGGGGTTTAGGGCTGGCATATCTACGGCCTTCTTGAGGACTGGTACAATTTTAAGGAACTGCTGTCTCTGCTTTTGCACCATTTCCCTTTGCTCTAACTTTTCTTCGGGAGACATAGACGACTTATCTATTCGCTCTATTTGCTCCCGATAAACCTTCATTCTCTTGTCCATGTATTTAAACCGAGACCCAAGTCCGGCTAAATGCTCCCTGCCCTCAAGGAATCGCTGTAGCTCTGGGAGCCTGTTTTCATCCCTAAGAGTCTTCACGGTAGATAAGGTTTGAGATACCTCCGCTCTAAGCTCGTAGTAATCTTCCTGCGTACCTCGGCCAAACTCTGAGGCAAAGAATCGCTTTAACATTGGCAGTCTATCTAACGGAAGGCTTGCCTTCTGAGTCGAGTCATCCCCCGTGATAGAAGGATCTCTCATGACATGATCAACAACATCGAGGACGTAACCGCCAATTGTTCCACCGTAACCCCTCATAACATGCTCCACCTTGAGTGGGCTTTTGTTTAACGCCTCTCCAATAAATGTAGCCGCCGCATTGGTTCCGACTCTCGACCTCAAGCCGTCAATTAAGGTCGTGTCGTTTAAGAAGACCGACTCTATAGGTAACCCTGTGTATGAATTCTTATTAAACACAGCCTCCACAACCGGAGCTACAAGCTGAATGCCAAGAGGGTTAATGGCTAACGTGCTTGTGAGACCCCTGTATGCAGACTCAAAAGATTCCCTGCTTGAGTCTTCATCGGTGTACGCTTGCGCCATACGCTCAGGAATCACCTTAAATATAAGGCCAACCTCAAATGGTATAGGAACCATAAAAGGATTTTTCTCTGAAAACAAATTTGGGAATATCCAATAATTATCCTTCTCGTATTCAGATCGCTCTTTGTATTGCTCGTCATCGCTGACCATCATCCAATATGCAAAGCTTATGCCTGAGAGCATTGCCCCTCTAAATATAAAGTTTCTAGTTTGAGCGGCCCTGCTAAGAGATTTGTTTGCATTGTATCTTCCTCTAGACGCTCTCCATAAAACATCAAGACCTTGAAATCTTGCGTTTAAGAACGGAATGGAGGCTGTGAAAAGCCTGACCAGAGAGCTACTCCCTCTCCTTGAGAAGTTAATAACTTCAAGTGCTTGGAAAGCGGCTTCCGCTTCGTTGCCAGTCCTAGCAAGAACGTCATCGTATACAGCTTTTCTTGTAGCCGCATCCGACTTGGTTGTTTGATTTCCAAGAAACTTCCAGAGATTTAAATAGTTAGAAAAGGTTGAGCCTCTGCTCTTTATCTCTTTGTTAAAGTCATCGTATATGTCTGAAGGGTCGTTGCCGAAATCATAGCCGCCTACAACACCATACTTCTCAAGAGCCTCCGCTCCAGAGTTAAAATTCTTTAAGGTACTTAATAAAGGGGTAAATGAAGCTCCAGACGTTATAAACGTCGATAAGGTATCTCGCAACATGTTAACAACCATGAACGCGGGATCGCGTGTTATAAGCTCTCTAAGCGCACCAGCAGGCTTCGACAGTATCGTCTGCAACATGCCAGATGCTTCACCCGCACCCATCGCGCTCATAGACTCAAAGATTAATGGATCTTCAATTGAGAACGCTCTGATCTTTCCGTTCACTCTAAACCTAACAACATTAGAGCCTTGATTTGGCCCCTTTACTTCGGACGCTAATCCCAAGCTAATCATATCTCTTACGATTCTTTGTTGAGCAACATTCTTCATACCCATATCTATAGCGGATGATAGATTACGAGTAATTGCCTCAAGTAGCGGAACGGTAACTTGCGACTCACTACCTTTAAGCTCTTTAAATTTAGCGGCTCCAGTCATTCCGCTGAATACTGGAGGCATTAGGTCGTTGTTATCTGGATCTTCAGCCTGACGATAGAATGGAACGTAATCGGATTGATTCCTCCAAGTTTCTGCGGTTTCAGCATCTAAAACTCCAGTAGCTCGTAAAAACTCTATTGTCTTTTCGTTATACGCCTGCCAAGCGTCATACCACTCCTCAACAATCGGCCTGCCTGTTTCCTTGTTAATGTACTTGTTGATTTCGACTTGAAGAACAGAAAGTGACTGGGCGTTTGATGGAGTGTCTTTCCCCTCCTTAAGAAGCCTTACAGACCTTCTCGCTATAGCGTAAGATTGCGCTAAATTCTCTAAGTTAACGTTATACTCGTTCTGTATAAGAGGAGCCTTAACGCCTATAAGGCCGCGATACTCTTTGCCGTTGTGAACAAATTTCTCAACTTTTGTAATGCCGTTTTTATAAACTGGGACACCGCCCTTGATGACCGCAACTGCAACTCCCCTTGATCTGTCAGCAAATAGCGCGGCGGCAAATCCACTTGAGTCAGCTAAGACACCTCTAAATGGCTCTTCGTTATAAATATTTTCAAGTCTGGCGTACTTGTTGATGAAAGTTTGTTTTTGGCGAGTTAGAAACTCTCGTATAGGTGTTTGCTGAGATATCTCAAGATAGACTTGCCGTGGACTTTTCTGAGGCTCTGGACTAACGGTTCTGTTTATCTCCGCTTGAACCTGTGGGCTGTATCTAGGCTCAGACGATCTAGAGAATTTAACGTTATCAAGCGTACCTTCAAATAAACTATTTGTTTCTTCTTGAGAAAGCCTTCTTCCCTTTGAGTCGTAAGCATTTCCATATCGATACTGAACTTTTGCGCCTTTGTCAG
>JGI24005J15628_10001534_pt1 | contig 12282 bp, 9 predicted proteins | sample LinPmetageLP40_FD_15628 | JGI IMG/M metagenome (IMG submission 15628)
AGTTCCACCACACACACCCTCACAATCTGTCACTTTAGTTCCACCACACACACCCTCACAATCTGTCACTTTAGTTCCACCACAAACATCACTACAATCTCTTGCGTTGGGTTTGCAACATTTACCATTAGCATCTTGTTCATCTTGTTTACATGGGTCTTTGGGAGGTGGGTTATTTTTTTTTATTATGTTACCTTTTTTCTTTTTGCTTTTTTTCTTTTTGCTTTTTTTCTTTTTGCTTTTTTTCTTTTTGCTTTTTTTCTTTTTTCCTTTTTTTCCTTTTTTTCCTTTTTTCTTTTTGCTTTTTTTCCCTTCTTGTAAAACCGTTGAAGAACGGTAAACACCGTAAAGCAAATGCATCAGCAAAATAATTGCTAAACAAAAGAAAATGTTTTGTACGACCGATTTTTGGTTCAGCGCAGTTCGCAATCCTTGCAAAAGTTTCATATATATACATTGATATATTTTTCGCGCGTGTTAACATTTATTACGACGTTTTTTGGTGGTTTTGTGTCGCCGACGACGTTTTTTGATGGTTTTGCGTCGTCGGCGACGGCGTTTACCACCAGCACTAGCACCACCAGCACTAGCACCACCAACACTTGCTATAAAATCTCTAAAAGTATTTATAATATTATCTAGTTCGTTTACTGTTTTTTTATATTCAATAATATCACTATTTTCGTTTTGTTTTTCCTTTTCATTTGGTTGATATTTTTTTAATTCTTGTGCTAATTCTTTTTCTTGCTCTTTTTTTATTTTTTCTGTTAATTGCAACGGTGTCAATCCGCCATAATTACGTATCGTATAATTAGCACCTCTTTCTAATAAAAATTGTATAAAATTATCATTTAAATTATAGATTGCTTCGTGTAGTGGTGTATGTGGTGCTATTGGTAATTTTGATTTATCATTTATATCTGCACCATTATCTAATAATAAGTTAAACATATTTATATCAGAGTATTGTGCCGATAATAAAATGGGTGAGAAACCATCATTATCGTATACATTAGGATTTGCGTGTCTTTCTAATAATTCTTTAGCTATATCATATAGTTTCATGCTAACGGCGCGAAAAATAGGTGGAATGTTATGTTTATCTGGTATATCCGGGTCAGCACCTTTTTTTAACAATAATTTCACCGTATCTAAATGTTCAAATTCTACTGCTAAATTTAACGCAGTACTACGATTACTGTTTTGTTGATCAATATTAGCACCGTGTTCTAATAACAATGACGCAAACTCGTTATTACCAGACACAGATACAGATTGTAATGGGGTTGTCTGGACCAGAGTAGTTGATGCATTTGGGTTAGCACCTTTATCCAACAATAGACGAACTATATTTGTGTCATAAAATCCACCATCGTACTCTGACACGGCCTCTATTAAAGGTGTTGTCCCTGTGAGATTCGGTAAGTTTATGTTTGCGTTGTTATCATACAATAATGAAAATATTTTAACATTGTTCATTATTAATGACATCATAATTGGAGTATTCCAATGTTCGTCTAAACGTTGATTGATATTAAAATCTTTCTGTAACAGTATGACAACTGTTTTATGTCCACCTTCTTTGTCGTCGCACGCTTGCATGAATATTTTTTTCATTTCATTTTTATCGATTTTGGTCATACGTTTTAAGGTTGCTAAATCCATATATTATAAAAACATTTTTGTATTTTATAATATTATTTGCGTGTTCTGCGTTTTCTGCGTGTTCGTTTTCTGCGTGTTCGTTTTCTACGTGTTCGGTGTTTTCTGCGTGTTCGTTTTCTNCGTGTTCGGCGTTTACCACCCGCGGCAGATGCTGCTCCAGGTAGTGGTGGTGCTGGAGGTGGAGGGGGTGTAAGCATTTCAACAATGTCTTCGTATATTCTTTCATCATCAAAATCTATCCTATTTAATATGTTTAAATATGATTGATGCGCAATTATAGTATTGTTGTTATCTCTGATAAACAGCATATCGTCTATTCTTGCACCGTGGTCGATTAACTGTCTTATAATAGTTGAATTCTCTTCGTGTGATTGTGATTCTATAGCATAATAAAATGGTGTCTTACCTGCATAATCCACAGTATTTGGCGATGCTCCGTTTTCAAGTAATAATTCAACATACTTATTAATAAATATAGCAGTTGTTAGCGCTGTTTCGCCGTGTGAATTTTGTGCGTTAATATTATATGGTATTTGCTCATAAAATATATCACCGTCTGTGTCAGGTTCAGACGTTTTATGATATAACAAAATTTTTTGTACATATTCTGCCCTGTCATATATCATGGCGTGTTGGAGTGCCGTATTGCCCCGTCTAATGTGTGCATAAATGTCAAGGTTAGCATGTTCTATTATCCTATAAAATAACGCATCGTACCCGTATTTTATCGCCAGATATATAGGCAACTCTCCCATGCTTGGAACTTTACTATTAATATTACCACCATTTGTTATAAAATTTTCTATTTTTTTCTCTCTATATGAACTCATATAATATAACGATATTATTTTCTCCTAGTTTTTCTTGATCGCGTTCTTCGTTTTCTGCGTGTTGGTTTTTTCGTCCGCACGTTTTTGGTAGTTTTGCGTTGGTGTCTGCGTCGCGTTTTCTGTCTCCGTTTAGTACGGCGCCCACCTTTCCCGACCTTTCCTGCATTAGCAACCATGGTTTTTGCGTGTTTTAATATTTCAGACCGTGAAAATTGTACATGACCACCGTCATTCATAAGTCGTGTTAAGGTTGCTTCAGCTCGTTCTTTATTTGCTATTGCGTGAGATGTAACAAGCGATGAAGCCGCTTTACGAAAATTTTTTCCAGACGGTGCCCCTTGCGCCATTTCGTCCCCCCTTTCTTCACCTGCGCCAATTGTTTTTACATCAACGCCCATTTTTTCTAAATATGGAATAACACTATTAAAAAAACTATTTTTCCAGCATGTTTTGATATCTGTACCTAATTTTTTAGAGTCTCTCTCACAATCGGTAGCAGTTTTCAAACGATCACTACCTGCCAATATATATATTGTATTATATCCTTCTTTTGCAAGAGCAAATACACTTCCAATAGATCCCTCTTTTATATTTGCAGGGTTAATAATGTTACCAAACATTTTACGCATTATTTCTAACTTTTCTTTAATTTTAAAATGCGGTTTAGAGATAATGTCTCTAGACGTTGTTGTAAAAACAAATGGTTCTCCACCGACTTCCGCTGCAGTGGAAGCAACTTTTTGAATAAGAACACGGTGTCCGAAGTGTGGACCTTGAAATTTACCGACTGTGACAACGGCAATCTTACCACCGGAAACGGTAGCACCCACATCATCAGACGGTTGTACATCTGTTGTCATTTGAAGTTTTACTTTTTCTTTTCCAGACATTTATATTATAAAAAGATATTTATAATATTAATTAAAATAAGTATTTTATATTGGTTGTTTCATTTTCGGCAACCTCTTATTTTGTTTTTGTCTATAGTTACATATCAAATTCAAATATTTATTATTCACTATCAATTTCATTTGCAAAATCATTGAGCGCATCTACTGTTCTAGCGCCATCGTGTTCCTTTATTTTGTTCCCATCTGTTCCAACAGCAATAACGGTAGGAAATCCCTGAACACCCATTTTTTCCATAAATTTTGGATCTTCACTCGCTTCAACCTTTGCATAATTTATTGTTGGAAGTTTTGAACCATTCATAAATTGATCCCATATAGGATTAAATGCTTCACAGTGTCCACATCCATCCATATGACAATAAACAATACTTTTCTTATCCGAATTTAAATCCATCCCTTCGCGACGGTTTAATATGTATTTTCGGATAAAAAATACTAAAACAATCACAAGCATAAAAATAAATAAATAACAATACATCGGTGGCACGCCAATAGTTCTACATATTTTATTAAACATTATAACATATAGAGAGAAAAAAATATATGTATATTAATGAAATTAAAAATAGATTATCGTGAAAAAAAAATTATAGAGTTGTTAAATAAAAATGATGAATTAAAAGAAAAAAAATATGTATTCAGTGTAGAAAATATGTCCTTGGGCGATATGATAATATCTGATGATGACGATAACGCAATTGTGATGATTGAAAGAAAAAGTATTTCTGATTTATCATCAAGCATTATGGATGGACGGTATAATGAACAATCATATCGCCTAAATAATAATAAATTACATAATCATAATATTATATATTTAATTGAAGGGAATTTACAAATGCATCGTCCATATTCTAAGATCAATAAAAATACTATATATTCGTCAATGTTGACTCTTAATTATCATAAAGGGTTTAGTGTAATGCGTAGCATGAATATACAAGAATCAGTTGATATCATTATTAGAATGTTTGATAAGATGGAAAGAGCGAATAAAGATGGATTTTATAAAAATATGTGTTACACAAATCAAAATAACAGTGTGTCTGAAAATAAAATAGAATATACAGATGTTATCAAAAGTGAAAAAAAATCGAATGTAACCCCTGAAAATATACATATAATAATGTTGTGCCAAATACCATATATTAGTAGCACAACAGCGAAATCTATATTAAAATATTATGATTTTGCGACACTGAGCACAAGTATAGACATAATAGATTTAGATATTATAAAGGTTGTTTCAAACGATGGTAAAGAGAGAAAGATATCGTCTAAAATAATAGAAAATTTAAAAAAATATCTTGGTTAATTATATGATTAATGTTTTAATTTGTGTAATGTTAGCGTTAATGTTAATATATATATCTAAATTTCTTATAAATGTAAAGGAGGGTATGAGAAGAAGCAGAGAAGAACGGAGAGAATCTAGATCAGAAAAGAAAGAAGCGAGATCAAAAAAGAAAGAAGAAAAGAAAGAAGCGAGATCAGAAAAGAAAGAAGAAAAGAAAGAAGCGAGATCAGAAAAGAAAGAAGAAAAGAAAGAAGCGAGATCAGAAAAGAAAGAGGCACGAGCAGAAAAGAAAGAAGAAAAGAAAGAAGCACGAGCAGAAAAGAAAGAAGAAAAGAAAGAAGCACGAGCAGAAAAGAAAGAAGAAAAGAAGGAAGCAAGAGAAGAAAGAAAAGAAGAACGGGAAGGATATAAAAGTCGTAATTATACAACCTCCGACGAACAAGATGTGTTAAGTGACCAATTATGTACTCAAATATCTAAGAACCAATTTTCGGATGATGACATTGATGTTGCTAACTTAAGCAAAGTTATTGAAGAATTAAAAAAGGAAGAGAAAATTAATAATGCAAATAAAGATACATTATTAAAATATATACAGCACATAAGGGTTTTAAAATTAAGAATTAATAATGAAATATTATATAAAACAAAATTCTCCGATGTATTTAATTTTAGTGACGATAATGATGGAACAGACCAAGACATTGTATCAGTATTAAGTAATGTAGATTCCGCGATAAAAAAGAAGACAGATGTTATAAATCAACTAAATATTCTTGAAAAATCGTTGATAGATCATTACAATTATCATAAAAAATTATTAGACAAATAATAACTAACTATGCAACTTCCATTATAACTTCATTCCCTTTATATTTTCCACTTTTAATTTCAGCATCTGTAAATTTACGTCCACCCCAATTATCATCCATAGGATTATCACTTATATCTTCTTTTTCTTGAAACATTTTATCTAATGGCGTATTTAGTCCTACATATTGGTCTTGTGGATCAAATCCTGGATATAAATTTGAATTAAATATACTATTTGGACTTCTGTTTGCGTCATACAACTTAGTAATTGGTTGTTGTGGTAATGTTGTACTCAATTCTGGTATATATTTATATTTTTTTTCGTTCTGTGTTGTATATATTTCTTTGTAGTACAAAATAGGACAATCTATATTGTTAGAACGCAATCTACGTACATAATTTAAATACTCTTCTAATCGTTGAAATACAATTGGATTTACACCTGGTTTATCTAATTTATTAGTATCATATAAATATATACCGTCTTCTCTCTGTATAATCTTATTAGGACAATTACTGGAACTTTTAAATAATTTACTAATATTTAAAAAACCCTCTTTACTGCCTTCACTGTCTGTCTCATTGCTACCCTCACCATCATCTATATCACTATCTGTATCACTATCTGTGTCATTGCTACCCTCACCATCATCTGTATCACTATCTGTGTCTATTGGAGTTTGTGATAAATGTTGTCCCGTGTGGTTTTCTTTGAATCCCTCAAAGTTTTCTCTATATCCATTTGAGTGTTTAATAAAGACAAACCCAAACAAAAAAATTATTATGGTCATCATTATAAGTAATTTGTTATGCATATATTTTATAAATATAAAAATTGAATTCGTAATATTTTTTATATTTATATTAAAATGGAACTTTCAACTAAACTTTTATCATTTAATGTTTTAAAAAATCCAACTTCATTTGAAATCCAAGCATTCGGTATTGATGAAAGAGGTAAAACATATTCTATAATTATCAAAAATATGAAACCATTCTTTTATGTTAAAATAAGTAATGATTGGGATGATGAAGACATAGAAGGTTTTATAAATCAACTAATAGAAACAATGACTAATGAAAAAATACAAATGATGAAAGAACGTTTTAATAAGTATGATTCTGATAAAGATTCAGAATTAGAAAAAATGAATGATTGGTTTGATAGAAATGTTGACTTTTCGCTTACAAACAAGCGTAAACTATATGGATTTGATAATAAACAACAACATCAGTTTATTAAATTTGAATTTGACGCAATGCCTTCATTTTACAAACTAAAAAATCTATGGTATAAAGAAGGTACCAAAAATAAAGAAGGTAAAAAATCAAAGATACAAATCAAGTATGAATATAATGATACAGAAGTGGAAATATACGAAGCGGAAATACCACCGTTGTTGAGATTCTTTCATATCCGAGATATAGCACCCTGTGGGTGGATATCACTGGATAGGACTAAATTTAAACTAAATATAGGTAAACTGAAAAAAACGCATTGTGACGTGGAAGGAACAATACAAATGAAATACATTAAATCCAATAAAGCAAAGGAAAACAATGTGCCTTACAAGGTATGTAGTTTTGATATTGAGGCTAGCAGTAGTCACGGCGATTTCCCACTTCCTATAAAGGAATATACAAAGGTTATGAATGAAATTATAGATTTTTGGAATGTGCAAGATTTTGATGATTATTCTAGATCAGACCAAGAAGCGTTGTTTACTCATTTGCTATTTGATGCGTTTACCGACGAAAAGAAAACACATATGAGTAAAATATTTACGAAGACAAAACGTATTAATGTGGAAGAACTAAAAGAAAAGATTAAGTTTTGTTTGGAGATGGATATAAAAGGTGTTGCTGTTTTGAATAATACAGAAAGTATGAATATTTCATCGTTTTATAAAGGAGCAGACATTGAGGATAGTAGTACACAACAGTTGGAATATGGTAAACGATATCCCACATATATTAAGAAGGGGACAAAAATTATCGATGTTTTGAATAATTCAAAAATGACCAAAGATGAAAAATTAGAAAATATGAATAAAGTATGCAATAAATATACATTGTATGATATTGAAGGTGACAAAACAACATTTATCGGTTCCACATTTTGGCGCAGTGGCGAAAAAGAACAATATCTAAACAATTGTATTGTGCTTGGAGAATCATCTGACATTGATATGCCAAACACAGAAATAACATGTGTTGCTACAGAAAAGAAATTGTTGCTGGCGTGGCGCGATTTGATAGTAAGCGAAGATCCAGATATAATTATAGGATACAATATATTTGGGTTTGATTATGCGTTTATGTGTGATCGCGCAAAAGAAACAAATTGTTACAACGAGTTCTTGAAACTATCAAGAAATAAAAATGAAGAATGTGAAGTAAAGGATAGCACATTGCAGATTGCTAGTGGGTCACACGCGCTAAAATTCATTGAAATGAACGGTCGTGTCTCTATTGATTTGTATAATTATTTCCGTAGAGAATTTAATCTAGAATCATACAAGTTGGATTTTGTGGGTGGAAACTTCATTGGCGACAAGATTAAGGAATTTGTTAATATAGGTGAAACGTGTAAATTGATGTCTAAAAATATGTCTGGATTACAAGTTGGTAATTATATTAACTTTCAAGAGATTGGTCACTCAATAGATTATTATGAAGATGGGAAAAAATATATAGTGTCTGCGATTGATCACGCTAAAAATGAAATAACTATTAATGGAAATTTGAATCTTAACAAAGAAAAGATAATGAAGTGGTGTTTGGCAAAGGATGACGTAACACCTCAGGATATTTTCAGAATGACAGAGACCGGTAATCCAGATGATAAAGCGGTTATTGCTAAATATTGTATTCAGGATTGTAATCTGGTGCATTTCCTTATAAACAAAATAGATGTAATTACAGGTTTGATTGAGATGGCAAATATTTGTTCAGTTCCTATGACGTTCTTAGTAATGCGTGGACAAGGTATCAAATTATACAGTTTCCTTTCTAAGCGATGTCGCGAAATGGGTGTACTAATGCCGGATTTAGACAAAAAACGCGGGAATGAAGGGTTTGAAGGTGCGGTTGTTTTACCCCCTAAATGTGGATTATATCTCAATGAACCTGTGGCAGTTGTTGATTATTCATCACTGTATCCAAGTTCAATTATTAGTGAAAATTTGTCACACGATAGTAAGGTATGGACACGTGAGTATGATTTAGAAGGACGATTAAAGAAAGAAACAGGAAATCATGAATATGATAATTTGCCAGGATTTAAATATATAGACATTGAAGTAGATACATTTAAATATTTGAAGAATGAAAACGGAAAGGATAAAAAAACACAAGTTGGGTATAAACTATGTAGGTTTGCACAATTTCCAAATGGTGAACTCGCAATTATTCCATCTATTCTGAAAGAACTGTTGGCGGCAAGAAAAGCAACGCGCGCGAAAGCAAAATATAAAACACTAGTTAAAAAATCAGATAATACTCAATATATTGGTATGTTAAATAAAACAGACATAGAACATATTATAGTATCTGAAAATGGTGAAAAACATATTATATCTAATAACGATATTCTCTCGGTAGAAGATACATATAATGATTTTATGAAAAATATATTTGATAAACGACAATTGTCTTATAAAATTACAGCAAACTCTACTTATGGTCAAACTGGTGCAAAAACAAGCAGTTTTTATGAACAGGATGTTGCTGCTGCCACAACCAAAACAGGGCAAAAATTACTATTTTATGCGAGGGACATTGTGGAAGGTGTATATGGTAATAAAATTTGTGAAACTAAACACGGCAAGGTACACTCACACGCAGAGTATATTTATGGTGACACAGATTCTGTATTTATGTCTTTTAAATTAACAACACTTGGTGGTAAACCGATCATCGGCAAAGAAGCATTAAAGCATACGATAGAATTAGCAAAAGAAGCTGGTCAGTTAGCAACTAAGTTTCTGAAAAATCCACACGAGTTGGAGTATGAAAAAACATTTATGCCATTCTGTTTGTTATCTAAGAAACGGTATGTTGGAATGTTGTATGAGGAAGACACAGAAACGTGTTTCAGAAAAAGTATGGGCATTGTATTAAAGCGTCGTGATAATGCACCTATTGTTAAAGATGTATACGGTGGTATTATAGATATACTTATGAAAGAACAAGACATAAATAAATCAATATTGTTTACAAAGGCAACATTAAAAAATATTGTTGATGGTAAATATCCAGACACAAAGTATATTATTACCAAGTCGTTGCGAAGTAATTATAAGAATCCATTACAAATAGCACACAGAGTCCTGGCAGATAGAATAGGGTTGCGTGATGCGGGCAACAAACCAAAACCGGGTGATAGAATTCCTTATATGTATTTTGTAAGAAAAACAAAAGCAAAACTTCAAGGAGACAAAATAGAAACACCTGAATATATGCGACAACATAAATTGGGAATAGATTATGAATTTTATATCACAAACCAAATTATGAAACCAATTTTACAAATATTTGCATTAGTATTAGAAGATATGCCTCAATATAAAGGAAAGAAAAAGACATTCTTATTAAAATTGCGTGGACTAAAACGACAGTATTGTGATGATGATGAAAAATATATGAAAAAGGAAATGGATTTACGAAATAAAGAAGTTTCTAGTTTAATTTTTGAAAATGTGTTACGTGAAATAAAAAATAAAAAACATGGAATGACTAGTTTAACGAGTTTCTTTGGTTAAATATTATAAATTATCATAGTTCAAAATTATTGTGCACATTGTTCTGGATAACGTTGACAGTGTGCTCGCATTATTGTTTCAAGATTGCTCTGTCGTTTACCAGCATTTTCACCTACATTTAAAAGTTCGTTTACTTGTGATGTTGCATCAAGTAATGATTGTGAATTTAAATTATTATTATGTGATGTTGCATCAAGTAATGATTGTGAATTTAAATTATTATTGTGTTTTTTGTCGTCATTGGTCATATCACTAAATATTTTTTGTCGTTTTATTCTCTTTTCTCTCATTTTTTTTATTTCATCTTTGCTTTCGCTATCTAAATCTTTTAAATCTTCTGTGTCTGCGTCAGGTTCCTTCAGGTTTATTTCTGCTTGTTTATCTACATCTGTATCGGCATTTTTAATTGATTTTTCTAAACTCTCAGCATCCACCTCTTCTTTTTCTCCTTTGTTTTTTTCATCATATGTGGCGGCATAGCAATCAAGTAATGCGTTCCACTTTTTATCAACACTACTAATTTTTTTTCTCGTTCGCATTATTTTACCGTTTTTATCTTTTTCCCATGAGCTGGATATTGGTGGTGGCACCATTCGTCTCTTTTCTTTTGGAATATACGGTAGTTGACATTGAAATGTTTTACATTTACTTTTAATGATGTTATCGTCAGTACATTTGAATGACGGCACTTTGACAGGATACCTAAAGGTTTGACCCTCTTCGTCGCCTTCACCTTCTTCCAGAATCATAATATACGAAGTTTGGTTGACACCATCTAATTGTGCTCTTTGCTCTCTAAGTCTCGTTTGTCTATCTTTTGCACGATACACACCCATTGGCACTTCCACCGCAATTGTAAGTGCTATAGCGAAAAGCAATTGGTATGTGGTCATCGGTATCATAAAAAGCGCTAGCTTGGCAACGAGGAAGATAATGCCGGCGATGATGGAGAAAATAGCGCCTTCTCTTTTACCATAATAGTAATATTCAAAATCATATAAAATAATAGACATTAAAGAAATGCAAATAATAATTAAACATCGCGTAATATTTTTGCTATTCATATATAATGTAAATAATATTATTTTATAAAACTATTAAAAATAATATTCAATAAATTATGTATAAGGTCTCAACTGTAATCTTTCATCTCTTCGTCTTTCCCGTCTCTTTTTTCGTCGTCTTCTTCTTGTTTTTCTTCGTCTTCTTAATTTTTGTTGTTGTTTAAGAGTTCTTTTTGTTTTTATTGTTTTTTCTTCTAATATTAGTAATTCATTTTCTGCTTTAGATGTTTCACCTGCAGCATCTCTCTCTGCCAACGCAGCATTAACTGAAAGATTACTTGTTGTTCCTTCTTCTATTTGAAGTTGATCATTGTATAGTGCGGTTACATATGCGATTTGTTCGTCTACGTATTTTAAACTCTCTCTAAGAGTATCCAGTTTCTCCATATTCTCTCTATTTTGATCTTGTGCATTATAGCATTCAACTAGTCGTGTATGTCTATCTACCAATAACTTTTGTTTTCTTTTTGTCACATAATCACCTGATTCACTTTCTTTCCATTTTTTAGAGTTCGGGTTCATTGTCGGAGTAGCACAACGAAATGTTCTACAATGTCTTAATGCGCCATCGTCGTGGTTACAAGGATTATCTTTTTTACCACATTTGTCTGAATCACAATACATAGAAACAACACTGTTATTATATATTCCCGTAGTTAACTGTTCCTCTCTTTGGGGTCGTCTATTTTTTCTTTCTTTCTTTCCCTGTGCGCTCACAAAATGATCAACCATAACTTGTTCGGAAAGAGATGGTGTTTTCAATATATCTTCAATCTGTTCCTCAAGTTGTACTGCGGCATCATCATATTGTGCTAACATAGCAATATATTGTAAACTGGTATACTGTGGTTGCCCACCACCATATCCACCATCCCCACCACCATATCCACCATCCCCACCACCATATCCACCATCCCCACCACCATATCCGCCACCACC
>JGI24005J15628_10001535_pt1 | contig 12275 bp, 9 predicted proteins | sample LinPmetageLP40_FD_15628 | JGI IMG/M metagenome (IMG submission 15628)
TGCACTTCGGCGCCGATGTAGACGATGCCCGCTTCGTCGAGGTTGCGCAGCGCTTCCTCGCCGACATTGGGAATGTCGCGGGTGATGTCTTCGGGCCCGAGCTTGGTGTCGCGCGCCATGACTTCGAATTCCTCGATGTGGATCGAGGTGAAGACGTCGTCCTTCACGATGCGCTCGGAGATGAGGATACTATCCTCGTAGTTGTAGCCATTCCAGGGCATGAAGGCGACGAGGCTGTTGCGGCCCAGTGCCAGCTCGCCGAGATCGGTCGAGGGACCGTCGGCAATGATGTCGCCCGGTTCGACCGTCTCGCCCACCTTCACCAGCGGACGCTGGTTGATGCAGGTGTTCTGGTTCGAACGCTGGAACTTCTGCAGCGTGTAGATGTCGACGCCCGACTGGCCGGCTTCGACATCGCCGATCGCGCGGATGACGATACGCGTCGCGTCGACCTGGTCGACGATCCCGCCGCGGGTCGCCGCGATCGCCGCGCCGCTGTCACGCGCCACGGTTTCTTCCATGCCGGTACCGACGAAGGGTGCCTCGGCCTTGACCAGGGGCACAGCCTGACGCTGCATGTTCGAGCCCATCAGCGCGCGGTTGGCGTCATCGTTTTCCAGGAACGGAATGAGCGACGCTGCAACCGAGACGAGCTGCTTGGGGCTGACGTCCATCAGCGTGATGGTTTCGCGCGGCGCCATGAGGTTGTCACCGTCGTGACGGGCCGAAACCAGTTCTTCGACGAACGAACCGTCATCGTTGAGATCGGCCGAAGCCTGCGCAACGGTGTGCTTCTGCTCTTCCATCGCCGAGAGATAGACCACCTCTTCGGTGACCTTGCCGTCGAGGACCTTGCGATACGGCGTTTCGATAAAGCCGTACTTGTTGACGCGCGCAAAGGTCGAGAGCGAGTTGATCAGACCGATGTTCGGGCCTTCGGGCGTTTCAATCGGGCAGATGCGGCCATAGTGCGTCGGGTGGACGTCGCGCACTTCGAAGCCGGCCCGCTCGCGGGTAAGACCGCCGGGGCCAAGCGCCGAGACGCGGCGCTTGTGGGTGACTTCCGACAGCGGGTTGGTCTGGTCCATGAACTGCGAGAGCTGCGAGGAGCCGAAGAACTCGCGCACTGCGGCGACAGCCGGCTTCGCGTTGATCAGATCGTTCGGCATCACGGTCGAGACATCGACCGAGCTCATGCGTTCCTTGACCGCGCGTTCCATGCGCAGCAGGCCGACGCGGTACTGGTTTTCGAGCAGTTCGCCGACCGAACGCACCCGGCGGTTGCCGAGATTGTCGATGTCGTCGACGTCGCCCTTGCCGTCCTTGAGGTCGACCAGTTCCTTGACCACGGCCAGGATGTCTTCCTTGCGCAGCGTGGTCACGGTGTCTTCGGCGTCGAGTTCGAGACGCATGTTGAGCTTGACGCGGCCGACGGCGGAAAGGTCGTAGCGCTCGCTATCGAAGAACAGGCCTTCGAACAGCGCTTCGGCGGTTTCCTTGGTCGGCGGTTCGCCCGGACGCATGACCTTGTAGATCGCTTCGAGACCCTCGTCGCGGTTCTCGGCCTTGTCGACCTGCAGCGTGTTGCGGATCCACGGACCGGTGGTGACATGGTCGACGTCGAGCAGGACCATCGAATCGACGCCCGCGGCATCGAGCACTTCGAGGTTCTCGGCCGAGACTTCCTCGCCCGCCTCGATGTAGATGCGGCCGGTCTTCTCGTCGATCATGTCGCGGCTGGCATAGCGGCCGAAGATTTCCTCGGTCGGCAGCAGCAGCGTTTCAAGACCGTCCTTGGCCGCCTTGTTGGCGGCACGCGGGCTGATCTTCTGGCCGGCGGGGAACACTTCCTCGCCGGTCTTGGCATCGACCAGCGCGAACGCCGGCTTCTGGCCGCGCCAGTTTTCGGGGACGAAGGGGATGTTCCAGCCTTCGCCCTTCTTGCCGGTCGCGCGCTTCCAGGTGACGGTTTCGTAGAAATGCGCGAGGATGTCCTCGCTGTCGAGACCCAGCGCATACAGCAGTGCGGTGACCGGCAGCTTGCGCTTGCGGTCGATCCGGACGTTGACGATGTCCTTGGCGTCGAATTCGAAATCGAGCCACGAACCGCGATAGGGAATGATGCGCGCGGCGAACAGCAGCTTACCCGAGGAATGCGTCTTGCCGCGGTCGTGATCGAACAACACACCCGGCGAACGGTGCATCTGCGATACGATCACGCGCTCGGTGCCGTTGATGACGAAGGTGCCATTGCCGGTCATGAGCGGCATGTCGCCCATGTAGACGTCCTGCTCCTTGATATCGAGGACCGAGCGGGTCTCGGTTTCCTGGTCGACCTCGAACACGATCAGGCGCAGCGTGACCTTCATCGGCGCGGCATAGGTGATCCCACGCTGGCGGCATTCGACGATGTCGTATTTCGGCGCTTCGAGTTCATAATGGACGAAGTCGAGTTCGGCGGTACCGGCGAAGTCGCGGATCGGGAACACCGAGCGCAGCGTCTTCTCGAGGCCGGAGACGTAATCGATCTCCTTGTTCGAACGCAGGAACTGTTCGTAGCTCTCGCGCTGCACCTCGATGAGGTTAGGCATATCGACGACTTCATGGATGTCGCCGAAGATCTTGCGGATCCGGCGTTTCGCCGTGCCCTGCGCATTTGCTCCGCGTGCCTTCTTGGGGGACTTCGCGGGAGCTTTCGCCTTGGTAGCCATAAGGGGTACGTACCTCTTCTCGTGTGCGCCGGTCCCGTGCGGGGAAGACCGGTGATTGCTTCTCATGCGCGTGAGATCCATGGTCGGGACGCGAAAAGGCCGCAGCGTATGGCACACCGGTTGCGGTGGCTGCTGCAGCTTCTCGAGCGTCGCGATTATGGAAACGCCGCTTCCATCCTGTGTCCGATTCCCGCGCTTGAATCGGACTCGCTCGAAGCGTGCGGTCGGAGCAGCATGTAGGAATTGCCCCCGCGCCTGTCAAACGCGGAATCGATCGGGCCGGATTTGCGGCGGGGCTCAGCCCTCCGCGCGGGCGCTCCACATCATCCGTTCGATCTTCCAGTGGCCTGCCGCGTCGGGGCGGGCGTGGATGATATAATGGCCGCGCTGCGCGGTGCGCGTGCCATCGAAGACGAAGGCAATCTCGCTGTAACCGGTGATCGCGGCCAGCGCGACCGAGCCTTCGACATCGATCGTGCGATGGTCGATATACTCGATCCTGGTCGGCGGCGCGCCTTCGGGAAACCAGAAGGCGCGCAATTCCTCGGTCCCCGACAGCGGCCCGCGGCCGCGCCCGGGATAAACGATTGCATCGGGCGCAAACAGCTTCAGCAACGCTTCCGCCTGCGCCTCGGTACCATCCTCGCGCCAGGCTTTGACATAGGCCCGGTCGAGCGAATGCAGCGCCTCGCGATCCCCCGCGGTCAGCCCGCCGATCCGCACTTCGGTGGGGACGGGCGCATCGGCAGCGGACCCGGAACAGGCCGCCAGGCTAAAGGCCGCCACCAGGGGTGCCAGGCGATACATACAGTTCCTCCTTCGATCCAAGGACGCGGTGGCCGATCGAACCCTCACGGTCGAAACCTCCTCCACCAATGACCGCCAGCACCCGGCGAATGGCATAACCAACCGACCCGGCGGAATTCGGGATGGTCGATTGACGATAATTGGCAGCGTTGTCATATCGAAGCTCGATAAGGGGAACCACCTAGGTTTCCCGTCATAGTCAACGGCTTGCACGCCGCCAACCAGCGCATTCGGGTTGTCGCCAAATTGCGGGCACTTTTCTTCGCCTGCAGATGTATCAGGATGGGACAATCCGGTGGCGCGGCCGCGCATCCGTTCGTATTTCTATCGACCGGGCGAGCCGATAATCCATTCCGAAACCGGGGGGACCAAACCATGACCACTTTCCTGTCCGCATTCCGCACCGTTCACACCCGCAGCCTCGCCTTTGCCGCAGCGCTGCCGCTCGTCGCGGCGATTCCGTTGGTGGCCGAGTTCGTCCAGCACGTGGTCGAGATACGCAGCGGCATGTATGCCGGGGTCGAGGCCGCGCAGGCGCTCGAAAGCGACCCCGACCGGATGATCGCCGGGTTCTTCAAGACGATCGCGCTGGGCCTGCCCGCCTATTTCCTCATTCGCTGGCTGCATACGCAGGGCGATCGCGGCTTCGCTACGCGGTTCGACAGGCCCGCAGTGACGCTGTTCGGCCTCGTTATTGCGCTGCAGGCGCTGCTCGCCTGGCTTGGCCTCTATGTCTGGACCGAAGGGCCGATGGGTATCGGCTTCTTTGTCTTCGGCCTGATTTTCATGCCGCTGATCGTGCGCTTCATCGTCGCTGCGCCGCTGGGCAGCTTCATCAGTCCGCTGCAGTCGATCCGCGTGATGGCGCCAGACGCGCTGTTCGCGATCCTCTTCCCGCTGGCCGCCATGCTCCCGCTGATGGTGCTGCATTATGCGCTGGGCATCGGCGCAATCTTCGTCGAAGGCACAGCGCTGAAATGGGCCATGCTGACGCTCGACAGCGTCGTCACCGCATGGCTCGCGCTGGTGATGATCGCTGCCCAATATGTGATCGCCACGCGCCCCGCCCCGATCGACGCGTCGTCCGGGCCCGCCGCGCGATAGCGCCAGACGCTTGACAGAATCGCCCAAATCCTTAGAGGCCCGCGGTCGAACGGCGGGTCTCTTTCGATTCCGCCCGTTCATCCGTCCGAGACAGTTGGTGAAGGCGAATTGGCGCCTTCTTAATTTCCAGCCTAGGCGGGGACAGAGATTTCCGGTGCTTCGGCACCGTTTCGCGCCACCAGGCGCACTCCTTCCCCATCAACGGACTCGCCCGTTCCGGTTCGCCGGGGCGGACAAACGTAGCCGGTCGCGGCGGGTTTTCCCGGCGTGGCCATAGTGAAGGAGTATGGCATGGATCGTTCGCAGAAAACCGATGCGGTCGCCCAGCTCAACGAAGTCTTCGCCCAGTCCGGCGTGGTGGTCGTCACCCGCAATCTGGGGCTTACGGTGGATCAGTCCACCGAACTGCGTACGAAGATGCGTGAAGCCGGTGCGTCCTACAAGGTTGCCAAGAACCGTCTCGCCAAGCTCGCCCTGAAGGACACCGACTACACAGGTCTCGAAGAGTACCTGACCGGTCCGACCGCCCTTGGTTATTCCGAGGATCCGGTTGCTGCGGCGAAAGCCGTGGTGGAGTTCGCCAAGACTACCGACAAGATTGAAATCGTCGGTGGTTCGATGGGCGCGCAGAAGCTCGACGAAGCAGGGGTTCGGGCGCTTGCCTCGATGCCCAGCCTCGACGAACTTCGTGGCACTATCGTGGGCCTCCTCAACGCGCCGGCAACCAAGGTTGTCCGCACGATCAAGGAACCCACGTCGATGCTCGCACGCGTTGTTGGCGCTTATGGCGCCAAGGAAGCCGCGTAAGAGCCGGTTCGACGTACGAACACACATTCATCGGGGCATTCGTCCATCAGGACACCCCGGCCTTATATTTGGAGTGAAACATCATGGCCGATATCGCCAAGCTTGTTGAAGAACTGTCGAAGCTGACCGTCATGGAAGCCGCTGAGCTTGCCAAGGCACTTGAAGAAGAGTGGGGCGTGAGCGCCGCTGCTGCTGTTGCTGTTGCTGGCCCCGCCGGCGGCGGCGATGCCCCCGCAGCCGAAGAAAAGGACGAATTCGATGTCGTCCTGACCGGCGACGGTGGCAAGAAGATCCAGGTCATCAAGGAAGTCCGCGCCATCACCGGTCTGGGCCTCTCGGAAGCCAAGGCTCTCGTCGAAGGTGCGCCCAAGCCCGTCAAGGAAGGCGTCAACAAGGCAGAAGCCGAAGAAATCAAGGGCAAGATCGAAGCAGCCGGCGGTACCGTCGAGCTCAAGTAAGCTACTGCCCGTTTGGGCGCTTACGCTTCGATCTCGCGTGCGAGATCACGGAAGGGCGGTGCCGCAAGGCGCCGCCCTTTTTTGTCGACGGGCGGAGCGCCCGGCAGAAAACGTGCAATGCAAATGGATCGGGTAGCTCGAAGTTGTCCATCATCCCGCAGCAATCTCAATAACCGCAGTCGGGTTTGGAGACTTTGACTCGGGCAGTTACCGCAATATACTTCGTGGATGATTGTTCATCCGGGTCTCCTAATCGCACTGCTTTTTACTTCGGTCGTAGCGGTTGCGCAGACGCCCGGTGATATCGAACCCGCTTCAAATCAACCCGATAGAGAGCAGATCGTTGTTAGCGGAAATCGAGTGAAGACCGCGGAGGGTGTCAGAGCTCTCAGACGCTTTGCCGAGCAGGTTCTGGAACCGGCAAAGACGGACCAGCTCGCCCGGTGGAACGCCCGTGTTTGCCCCAAGATCACCGGCGTACGCGACGCTGAAGCGCGCTTTATTCGTGAACGGATCACCAGCCTGGCCAGCGATGTCGGGCTTCGCGTGGCCGACGGCGAGTGCAATACCACCATGCTGATCGCCTTTTCGCTTGGGGCAGGTGAACTCGCCATATCGCTGACCGATCGCAAGCGCGTCCTCTTGAGACAGGATGGCTATGCCAAATGGCAACAGTTTCGCGAAACCCACCGACCGGTTCGCTGGCTGACTGTCACCAATTTCTGTAGCGAAGGCTGCGCCTTGCCGAATTCCCGCCTCAGCCACTCGAGTCAGGCCAATTTCCAGATATTGGTTGTAATTGTCGACCACGAACAGATCGGAGACTTTCAGATCGGCGAGCTGGCCGATTATCTTGCGATGGTCTCGCTCGCCGCGCCCGACATGGAGGGACCGTGGCCCAAGAGTTCGATCCTCGCGATGTTCGACACCAAGCGCGACGAATCCGCGCGGTTTGGCCTGACCGATTACGATCTGGCACTGCTGCGCGGACTCTATGCGAGCCGTGGCAACGCAACCGGCCGTGAACAGGTCAGCCGGATTGTGGCCGAAATGACGGCGGACATCGATCCTGCCACGGATCCACGCGGGGACTAACAGCTCATATCTCTCTTTGCGTGGCCATGCCGCATCGCAAAGAGTGTGCCCTCCGGGCCTCGCCTTCCGGGGGAAAGCGGTTTCATCAAATGCACGGGGTTGGTCCGGGCACTATCCTGCCCTATCCGGTCCGGCTGCATGTCGATCGCAACCGCCATGGAGCCCACGCCTCCTGGCGGTGATGGCTGGCGCACCGAGCTGCGCGCGACGCTGCGGCTGAGCTGGCCGCTGGCGGCGGCAAACCTGTTGCAGATGCTGACCTATGCGATCGACGTGATCTTCATCGCGCGGCTGGGCGAGGACCAGCTCGCTGCCTCGGCGCTGGCGATCGCGCTGTTCGGCCTGGTGCTATGGGCGCTGTCGGGCCTGACCGGGGCGGTGGCGCCGGTGGCAGCTGCCGAGCTGGGCGAACGTGCCCCGGCGCTGCGCTCGGTCCGGCGGACGGTCCGCATGGCGCTGTGGCTGGCGCTGTTTTCGGGCGTGGCCGGGATCGGCCTGTGCCTTTTGCTCGGCCCGCTGATGCAGGTTACCGGGCAGGAACCGCAGATCATCGCGATGGCGATCGAATACAACTCGCTGCTGGTGCTCAGCCTGGTGCCGATGCTGTTCTGCAATGTGCTGCGCAGCTTCGTCTCCACGCTCGACCGGCCGATCTTCGCCACAGCGATCACTGCGGGCGGCATCTTCGTCAATGCGCTGGCCAATTACGCTTTCATCTTCGGCAATCTGGGCGCGCCCGAGTTGGGGCTGCAGGGCGCCGCGGTCGCGACGATCTTCACCACTCTGACCACGCTTGCGGCATATGTCGTCGCGATCCGGCTGGACCCCAAACTGCACCGCTACCGCGTGTTCGGACGCTGGTGGTCGCCCGACTGGGCGCGCTTCATGCACATCGTCCGCGTGGGCACGCCGATCGCGCTGACCATTACCGCCGAGGCAGGCATCTTCGGCGCGGCCGCTTTCCTGATGGGCAATATCGGTGCGAGCGAGCTGGCGGCGCACACGGTGGCGCTGCAGATCGCGGCGCTGGCGTTCCAGGTGCCCTTCGGCGTTGGCCAGGCGGCGACGATCCGGGTGGGCTATTTCTATGGCGCGCGCGATCCCGAGGGGGTCAAGCGCGCGGGATGGACCGCGATCATCGTCGGCACCGGTTTCATGGCGCTCACCGCGCTGGCGATGGTGGTGATCCCCAAGCCGCTGATCGCGATCTATGTCGATCCGTGGGACCCGAAGAATGCCGTGCTGGTAGGCTTCGCGTTGCAGTATATCGTCATCGCCGCGGCCTTCCAGCTGTTCGACGGGATGCAGGCGGTCGCCGCAGGCGCGCTGCGCGGATTGCAGGATACCCGCATCCCGATGTGGATCGCCGCCTTCGCCTATTGGGTCCCGGGGATCGGCACCGCGCTGGTGCTGGGCTTCTACACCCCGCTGGCGGGGATCGGCGTGTGGATCGGGCTGGCGACCGGGCTGACCGTGGCCGCCGCACTGCTCGGCTGGCGCTGGCACCGGCGCGAGGCGCTGGGGCTGACCCGCCACCCGCTTAACGCATAGCTCAGGCGGCGCGCTGCACCACCTCGCGCTGCGGGAACGGGATGGAAATGCCGACATCGTCGAAGCGCGCCTTGACCGCTTCGGTGAGATCCCATGACAGGCCGAGATAGTCGGAGGTGCTGCACCACACGCGCAGGCCGATCCCGACCGAGCTGTCATCGAGCGAGCTGACGAAGGTGACCGCCTCGGGTTCGGACAACACACGCTCGTCGGTCAGTGCCAGCTTCAACAGCTCCTCTCGCGCGCGCAGCATGCTGTCGCCATAGGCAATGCCCACGACCAGTTCGAGCCGGCGGTTCGGATGCCGGTGGAAGTTGACGATCGCCTGGTTCCACAGCTGCGAATTGGGCACCATCACGAACAGGCCGTCGAACTGCTTGAGTTCGGTCGTAAACAGCCCGATCTGCTGGACCGTGCCGGTCACCGATCCGGCGGAGATCGCCTCGCCCACCTTGAACGGCTTCTGGACGAGGATCATCACCCCGGAAGCAACATTGCTGAGCGTGCCCTGCAACGCGAGGCCGATCGCAAGCGCCATGCCGCCGAGCGCGGCGAGGATGCTGGTGGTTTCCACTCCGAACTGCGCGAGCACGGTGACCAGCACCACCGCCCACAGAGCGTATTTCACGATGCTCGAGAGGAAGTTGGCCACGGTCGGCTCGAACCGCGGCGAGCGCGTCATCGCCCGTTCCGCCCAGCGCGAAAGTATCCCGGCAAGCAGCAGGCCGATGACCAGCACCGCGAAAGCGCCCGCGATGTCCATCATGTGCAGCCGCAGCCAAAGCCAGATCTGTTCGGGAATGGTCAGTGCGGAAATGGCTTGGTCGGTCGTCATTCGTGGGCAGCCCTTTATCGCGGCATTTTCATATCGATCGGGGTGGGCCCACCGGGGATTGGTCCACCCGCTTCGCCACCCCCAACGCAGCACTGGCGCAAGAGTTCATTTTTTGCTCGCCGACCCGTTGACTCTGCCAAGCCGCGCACCCAAATGCCCCGTGCTGGCACTCTCACCGAGTGAGTGCCAACATCCCTTTTTCACTCTTAGAAGAGAGGTCATCATCATGGCATTTCGTCCGCTGCACGACCGCGTACTGGTCCGTCGCATCGAAGCCGAAGAAAAGACCGCCGGCGGGATCATCATTCCCGACAGCGCCCAGGAAAAGCCGAGCGAAGGCGAAATCGTCGCTGTCGGTTCGGGTGCCAAGGCGGAAGACGGCACGGTCACCCCGCTCGACGTCAAGGCCGGCGACCGCGTCTTGTTCGGCAAGTGGTCGGGCACCGAGGTCAAGCTCGATGGCGAAGACCTGCTGATCATGAAGGAAAGCGACATCATGGGGATCATCGGCTGATCGCCGGATCCTGACGCTTTCCACCAGACACACCAATTCCAGGAGAAACACCAATGGCAGCCAAGGACGTAAAGTTCGGCCGCGACGCGCGCGAAGGCATCCTGCGCGGCGTCGATACCCTCGCCAATGCCGTTAAGGTCACGCTCGGCCCCAAGGGCCGCAATGTCGTGATCGACAAGAGCTTCGGCGCCCCGCGCATCACCAAGGACGGCGTCACCGTCGCCAAGGAAATCGAACTCAAGGACAAGTTCGAGAACATGGGCGCGCAGATGATCAAGGAAGTCGCATCGAAGGCGAATGACGCCGCCGGTGACGGCACCACCACCGCTACCGTGCTGGCACAGTCGATCGTGACCGAAGGCATGAAGTCGGTCGCCGCGGGCATGAACCCGATGGACCTCAAGCGCGGCATCGACCTCGCCGTCATCAAGGTCGTCGAAGACCTCAAGAACCGTTCGAAGGACGTCTCGGGCAGCGAAGAAATCGCCCAGGTCGGCGTGATCTCCGCCAATGGCGACCGTGAAGTCGGCGAAAAGATCGCCGAAGCCATGGAAAAGGTCGGCAAGGAAGGCGTGATCACCGTCGACGAGAGCAAGGGTCTCGAATTCGAGCTCGAAACCGTCGAAGGCATGCAGTTCGACCGCGGCTACCTGTCGCCCTACTTCATCACCAACCCGGACAAGATGACGGTCGAACTCGAAAATCCGTACATCCTGATCCACGAAAAGAAGCTGTCGAACCTGCAGGCAATGCTGCCGGTGCTCGAAGCGGCTGTTCAGAGCGGTCGCCCGCTGCTGATCATCGCGGAAGACATCGAAGGCGAAGCGCTGGCCACTCTCGTGGTCAACAAGCTGCGCGGCGGCCTCAAGGTTGCAGCGGTCAAGGCTCCCGGCTTCGGCGATCGCCGCAAGGCGATGCTGCAGGACATCGCGATCCTGACGCAGGGCGAGATGATTTCGGAAGACCTCGGCATCAAGCTCGAGAACGTTACCCTCGGCATGCTCGGCGAAGCCAAGCGCGTCACCATCGACAAGGACAACACCACGATTGTCGACGGTGCCGGTGACGAAGGCGACATCAAGGCGCGCGTGAACGAGATCCGCACCCAGATCGACAACACCAGCAGCGATTACGACCGCGAGAAGCTCCAGGAGCGTCTCGCCAAGCTCGCCGGCGGTGTGGCCGTGATCAAGGTCGGCGGCGCTACCGAGATCGAAGTCAAGGAACGCAAGGACCGCGTCGACGACGCGCTACACGCCACCCGCGCAGCCGTCGAAGAAGGCATCGTCCCGGGCGGCGGTACCGCGCTGCTCTATGCGACCAAGGCTCTCGAAGGCCTCGAAGGCATCAATGACGACCAGACCCGCGGCATCGACATCATCCGTCGTGCGCTGCAGGCTCCGGTCCGCCAGATCGCCTCGAACGCAGGCCATGATGGCGCTGTGGTTGCCGGCAAGCTGACCGATGCCAACGATACCTCGCTTGGCTTCAATGCGGCGACCGACACCTACGAAGACCTGGTCAAGGCCGGCGTCATCGACCCGACCAAGGTCGTGCGCACCGCGCTGCAGGACGCCGCTTCGGTGGCCGGCCTGCTGATCACGACCGAGGCTGCGATCGCCGAGAAGCCCGAAGACAAGTCGGCTGCCCCGGCAATGCCCGACATGGGCGGCATGGGCGGTATGGGCGGCATGGGCTTCTAAGCCCCGCCCCCGACCGACAGGTCACATGAAGAGGCCCGGCAGGAGCGATCCTGCCGGGCCTTTTTATTGGGTCACCGCGCGCTGGAGAAAGTGCGTCCTATAGCCCTTGTGCGGCGGGGGTTTCCGGCGCGAAAAGTCCTTCGATATCGGCATCGGCGGACATCGGATCGACGCAGACCCGTGCGATCAGCGGGAGGTGATCTGAACCGACATCGTCGCCGATCACGAGTTCTTCCACCTTCACCCCGTCCTTGACGAAGATCTGGTCGAGCGGCCAGCCGACCCAGGCATAGTCGGCGGGGAAGGTCGCGAAGCTGCCACGGCCCGCGCGCGGATCGCGGTAGCCGCCTTCGCGGGCAAAGCGCGTCGTGGTTTTGGACCACGGGACATCGTTGAAATCCCCAATCGCGAGCACGTTCGAAAGGCCGTCGGGTGTGCGCGCACCCGCCTGCGCGATATTCGCATCGCGGCTCTCGGTCGATTGCCCCGGCAGCGGCGGGCGCGGATGCAGGCCGATCAGTTCGAACCGCGCGCCACCGTCCATGCGCAGGGTGGCATAGAGCGTCGGCGTGTTCGAACTGGTGTTGGCGACCATTTCGGCGCGGTCGACGGTCAGCCGGGTGGCGAAGGCCATGCCGTATTTGTTGTCGAGCGGCCGGTCGAGCCGATAGCCATAGCGCGCCAATTGCG